>Ga0209480_10001923_pt1 | contig 14669 bp, 10 predicted proteins | sample JI61114C2DNA_FD_187501 | JGI IMG/M metagenome (GOLD analysis project Ga0209480, IMG submission 187501) | Wastewater effluent complex algal communities from Wisconsin, to seasonally profile nutrient transformation and Carbon sequestration -... | ecosystem: Engineered > WWTP > Effluent > Algae...
AAAGGTGAAATTACCATTTCATTTTTTTCTGATGACGATTTAATGCGCATTAAAGATATTATTGAGGATTAATTGAGGCAATGAAATACGTATGCATAGTAATTGGTTTTTTTTGTGCCACTTTAGCGAAGGCTCAAACCGATACTATTGCCGTAACAGATACCATCATTACTGCTGCAATTGATACAACAGCAGTTGAATCCGATTCGTTACAAACGCCTTTTTATAAAAATTTATGGTCGCACAATCCGCATAGTGTTGGTCGTGCAGCTTTGTATAGTGCAATAATTCCGGGGCTCGGACAGGCGTATAATGGCAAATATTGGAAAATACCAATTGTGTATGGTGCTATTGGCACAGCAGGCTATTTTATTTATTACTGGTACGATTTCTACGACGAATTACGGACGGCTTATAAATACAGAACCGATAATGACCCGCTAACTGTAGATTTAATTTATGATTATATAGCCGATGATGCATATTTATACGACAGGGTGAGTCTTGCAAAACAATATACCGATTTAATGGTGGTGTTAACTGCTGCAACCTATGTCCTCAATATCGTAGATGCAGTTGTAGATGCACATTTATACGATTTTAATGTGAGCGATGATTTAAGCATGCAAATTCATCCTTATTTTAACCCTAATTTAGCTTCTGTAAATACCTTTCAACCTGCTTATGGTATAGGTTTAAAATTCAGTCTAAAATGAATATAGCACTTATTGGTTACGGTAAAATGGGCAAAGCGATAGAGGCAATTATTCGCAAACATAATGCTATGCATAGTAATCACATGCATGTTGTTGCTCAATTTTCTAAATCAAATCATCCATTAATTTCTGCAGCGCAATTAAAAGGTGTTGATGTTGCTATCGAATTTACCACACCATTAACGGCAGTTGAGCATATGAAACTGTGTTTCGATGCTGGTGTTCCGGTAGTAGTGGGTTCAACCGGTTGGTATCATCAACTCGACGAAGTGACAGCGTATTGTAAAGAAAAAAATGGCGCATTATTATACGCAGCAAATTTCAGCATAGGCGTTAATTTATTTTTTAAAATAAATGCGATGATGGCATCCCTCATGCAATCGCAACCTCAATATCAATTGTCCATAAGCGAAACACATCATACGCAAAAGTTAGATGCACCTAGTGGTACAGCTATAAAAACCGCCCAGGTAATTCTTGAAAACTGGTCGCACAAAAACACTTGGAAACTGGCGCCAACAACCGATGAAAATGCAATTCCGATAACTGCACATCGCGTTGAACATGTTCCTGGTACACACGAAGTAATTTATCGTTCTACGGTAGATGAAATTCAATTGATGCATACTGCTTTTTCTCGCGATGGTTTTGCAGAAGGTGCGGTTACTGCAGCACAATGGTTGTTAAATAAAAATGGTGTGTTTACCATGCAAGATGTTTTAGCTATATAATTTTTAAAACATTTATACGTTTAGTTTCGATATTTCACGTTATGAAAAAACTCCTCACGATATTATTCATTGGTATTACTGTTGTTGCGCAATCGCAAACCAAAATCGACACAATTGGTATTAATAAATTAAACGGTGCTTTAAAAGCATTAGCTGTTGATGAGGATTTAAAACATGCGAACTGGAGTTTCTGTATTACCGACCCACAAACCGGAAAAGTATTAGCGGCGCACGAATCTGAAAAAAGTTTGGTGCCTGCTTCCAGTCAAAAAGTAATTACTACCATAGCCGGATTAAATTTAGTAGGTGCGGATTATACCTATAAAACCTATATTGAATATGATGGAGTTATTGGTGCCGATTCTGTATTAAAAGGTAATTTATATGTGCGTGGAACTGGTGACCCAACTTTAGGCAGCGAGCGACTTGATAAGATGTTGCGTTATGATTCACTGATGGTAACCTGGGCAAAACTCATCAAACAAAAAGGTATCAATCAAATTACCGGTAAAATAATTGCCGATGCTAGTGTATTTGAAGATTATGCCACCCCCGGCAGTTGGAATTGGGATGATATTGGCCAATATTATGGCGCAGGTTCTTATGGATTAAATATTTTTGAAAATACATTTACCTTATATTATTCTTCCACTTCAAGTACTTGTCGTGTAGATAGTATGTTTCCTAAAATTGAAGACTTAACGGTATGGAACGATGTGAAAGTTGGTGGAGGTGGTGATGAAGCATATATTTATGGAGCTCCTGATAATTATTACCGTTATGTAACCGGAACTATACCGGTAAACAAAAAAGCGTACACCGTTGATGGCAGTATGCCTGATCCTCCTTTGTTTTTGGCTTTGGAATTAAAAAAAGCATTAATAAATAATGGGGTTAAAGTAGACCAGCAAGCTACCACTGTTTACGCTATGAAACGCGAAAAATTGGCGGTAAATAATGAACGCAAAAATTTGTACACGCATACTTCAGCACCTTTGAGTGATGTGGTTTATCACACCAATCAGAAAAGTAATAACCTGTACGCAGAAACTATATTAAAAACAATTGGCAAAAAACAATTGAATGATGGCAGCCGTGAATCCGGTACAAAAGCAGTAACTACCTATTATAAAAATAAAGGCATCGATTTAGCAGGTATGAACATCGAGGACGGAAGCGGATTATCGCGCATGAATGTTTTTACAACTAAACAAATGTGTTCCATTTTGAATATGCAAATGAAGGAACCTACTTTCGAACAATTTAAAAAGAGTTTACCTATTGCCGGTAAATCAGGCACTTTAACTACAGTTGCAGATAATACAGTTGCTGCAGGTAAAGTGTTTGCAAAAAGTGGCTCTATGTATAAAGTAAGGTCATACTCCGGTTACGTGCAAACAAAAAGCGGAGAATTATTAAGCTTTTGTGTTATTGTAAATAACTACACCTGCGGCTCAGTTGAAATCAAAACCAAACTCGAAAAAATAATGGTATTAATGGCAGGCTTATAATTTTTGTATATTTATCAAAAATTGATCATTGATGAAAATATTTGCTCCCGTTTTTGTAGCCTTGTTATTGGTAGTTTCCTGTAAAAATTATATTGGTATTCCCGATAATTTCGATTACGGTAAAATTGAAAATAATGTATACGTCAACGAGTTTTTTGGTATGAAAATGCCATTAAATGAGGGCTGGACTTCTTTGGAAAAAGACTTTGTTGACAGCTTGCGTGCAGAGGGTTTGAAAGACATGGTAGGCGATAACAAAGAGCTCGAAAAAACTATCAGTGCAGCGGATATCAAAACAGCAAATCTACTTTCCATCTTGCATGCGGACACTACTGTATTTCAACTATACAATCCCAACATTTCGATGATTGCGGAAAACCTGAAACTAGCCTTACAGGTGAAAAATGGTAAAGATTATCTCGAAGCAGCTAAATCATTTATGGAAAGCAGTGGTGTTGCTTTTCAGTTTGTAGGTGAAATTCGAGAGTATAAAATTGGGGGCAAAGAATTTTATACAATGGAAGTAATAAATACAGTTCAAGGTGTGCCTATTCATCAGGATTTTTATGCAGCCGTTATGAACGGATTTGGCCTCGCCATTGTCGGCAGTTGGATGGATGAAGATCACAGAGCAATTATCCGCTCAGAATTGGAAACGATTACGTTCGACTGATATTAAATATCGCGATGCCTGTTCACATATAAACTCAACCATAGTGCACGGGAAAATCGAAACAAATACGGAGAACCTAAAAGCCAAAGTCCTGCTACGATAATGAAGGCATATGTTGTTTGTATGCCAAAGCCAAAATTTAAGATGGCAAAAAATAGCAAGCTGGAAAAAACACCAATTGCATAACTCAAATACATAGAGCCATAATAGAAGCCGGTTTCAGGCTCCAGTTTTAAACCACAATTAGGACAATGTTTAGGCATTTTTGCCATTTCATTGAAGATATATGGATTTTTGTTGGTAAACATGTCGGCTTTGCGACAACGTGGGCATTTGCAGGTAACAACTGCCCCAAAAGCAGAATCAGAAAAAGCCATGCACAAAATTACAGTTATTATTTATTTAATACTAAATAATTTTACATCTTCGTTTATACAACACTTTGAAACACATACAATTATTACTAGTATTACTGATAACTCAACTGGCGCTGAGTGCACAAAAGTATGAGCAGGCCTATGCTGCCGGAAATTTTGAAAAAGCCATCAAATATGCCGAAAAAGCAATAGAAGCAGACAGCAAAAATCTGGATGCCTATTTGATAAAAGCCATGGCTAATTACCATTTAGGTTCCGATTCTGCAACAAGAGAGGAGAATAGCTTTGGCATTGAGTCCGCTTTTTCTACCCTAAAACTCATTATTCGAAAAGATAAATCAGGTGCATTTGTTGAAGCACATCAGGCGGAAGCTGACACCATTTTATTTGCGATTTACACAGTTGCCAATACCGCTTTGGAAAAAGGGAAAACAGATAAAGCGGAAAGAATAATTAACGATTTAATTGAAATTGAACCAAAACCTGCATATTATTATTTGGTCGGCAAAATGTGGTTCGATCAGGGCAACGAATTTAAAGCCATAGCTATGTTTAATGACGCGGCCGCCAAAATTTATTTAGATAATAAAGCAGGCAAAAAACCTGAGCCGTATTTATTCGAAATATTTCAGGTGTTGGCTGAAAATATTGCATTAAAGGGTGATTACACAAGTGCTTATACTATTTTCAACCGCGCGCTGTTGTTGTTCGATGAAAATGAAATTGATGAAGTTTATTACCAATTTTTGTTTCCAATTGCGGACTATAATTATTTCTCTTACGATACATTGCGACAAAAATCGTTTATTTTTAATTTAGATACAGCTGCACAATTAACCCAAAACCCTCAGCAATTTAATGAGCTGAAATGGAAAATGTTAGTGCAGTTTTATACTACAAATGTTGCGGACAATTATTACGAAGGTGCGGGTTTTTTAAGCGATTATGTTTGCGCTGAATCAAAAACGGATTTCAATCAATTTTTTTATCACCAAATAATAGATGCTACGCAGGTTTCCGTAACTATTGATGGCTCGGTTCCCCTTGATGGAAGGCAATATATGTTTACCTGGTTAAGGTTGCAGGATTGTTTATTCGGGCGCAGCAGCAATACAGCTATGACCCGGGTAATGGACAGTTTGTTGCAAAATCAGCATCGTGTTGAAGCATCAAAATGGTTGTATAATTTAAAGATTCAGAAGGTAGACGCAAAAAAAATTACGGAGTACGAACAAGCATTATATCAACTGATTAAAAATGCAGATACCGCTCAATTTGCATTTATGGATTTATATGATTTAACTTTTTATTTTCCTCAAAACAAAAATTTTAAATTATTGCAGGAAAAAGGTGCTTATGCGGAAATTGTGAAATTGATAAATAATAATCAGTTTAGCGCTGCCGGAAAATTATTACGCAAACAAATTCGTAACACGCCAAACGATAAAACCATAAACGATTTATATAAGCGTTGGGTAATTGCCGATTATCAAACAAATTATTTAGGAAGTGCATACTTTATCGACAACGATGAATGGGGAGGCTCAGTTGAATCTTGTGAACCCGGAAAATTAACTGCTGAAATGCAAAAGAAATTTTTGCAGCGATTAAATTACGTCAGACGTGTCGCAGGCGTTCCTGATAATTGCGAATTACGTGAATCGTGGAATGCCTATTGTCAGTCCGCAGCATTAATGATGACAGCAGAAGGCGATTTGTCGCATTTTCCCGGTAAGGACTGGAAATGTTATTCGCCGGAAGGAGCGAAGGGGGCAAGTAATTCTAATTTGTCGTACGGCTATAGTGCTGTGGGTTCTTTAATGGGACAGCTCGACGACAGTGGTGCAAACAATTATTTTGTCGGGCACAGAAGATGGATATTGAATCCATCGCGTAAAGTATTTGGACATGGTTCTACAGCTTATGCAATGGCCTTATGGGCTTTGGGAGGTGAAAATTCAGATTATGATGAAGCAATCGTAAAAGAATTTGAAACACAATACGTTTGTTGGCCTCCGGAATTTTATTTTCCTGCGGCATTAAATACCGCGCGGTGGTCATTTTCATTACGTGGTGCCAATTTTGACAATGTCACTGTTGAAATGTATTGGGGCAATAAAAAAATTGATGTGAGTATTCAGGAATGGACGCCCGGATACGGCATGAGCACTATTGTATGGGAACCTCAAACCACCTATTATGATTTCGAACCCGAAAATAGATATAAAATTGTGATAAAAAATGTAGGTATAGAATATTGGGATGAAGCCGCAGGCATGTATAAATCTTCACCTAAAAATTTTACTTATTATACTACTAGGCTGTATTAATATGCGCACAACAAGTTTTATCTGATTTACTTTCAGTTTCAGGTATCCGGATAATAAAACCTGCAGGCAGCAATTTTTTCTTTAATTTAGCCGTGAAATTAAAACCATGAGTTTAGCATTAATCATTACGATTATTTTAGTTGGAGTTATCTTCATTTTTGTCGAATTTTTCTTCGTCCCCGGCTTTTCAGTATTTTCCATTTTAGGGGCTGTTGTGGCAGGAATTGGGGTATACATGGGATACAACCAATACGGGCAAACTGCAGGTAATTGGCTGCTGATAAGCGCTTTGGGAGCTTCAGGAGGCATTTTTTATTGGGGATATAAACGTATGCAATCCAAAAAATGGGCGCTAAAAACGGAAATCGACGGGAAGGTAAATGTGGAAGATTTTACTAATTTTAAACTTGGAGATAAAGGGGTAACCTTAACCAATTTGCGCCCTGAAGGGAAAGCGATTTTTGGTGATGATGAACGTATCACCGTGTATTCAATCGGGGAATTTATCGATAAAGATGCGCATGTAACCATTGTAAAAATTGAACATAATAAAATATTTGTCACAACTGTAAACTAAATATATATGGATTCTAATCAGATAGTGCTCATTTTAGTCATCGTAGTCGGGTTTGCGATCCTGATTTTCTTTCTCATTTTCATGCGACTGTTCGGATTATGGCTTTCTGCTCAATTAGCAGGGGTTAAAATAAGTCTCTTGCAAATGATATTAATGCGCTGGCGACGTGTTGACCCGCGCGCTATTGTGGACAATATGGTAACTGCGCATAAAGCTGGTATTCCTTTAACTCGCGATCAGCTTGAGGCGCACTTTTTAGCCGGTGGTAATATTAAACGTGTGGTAAATGCATTGGTGTCTGCCGATAAAGCAAATATTCCGCTCGATTTCAAAGCAGCGACTGCAATCGACCTTGCCGGACGAGATGTTTTTGAAGCTGTGCAGTTAAGTGTAAACCCAAAAGTTATTGAATCACCTCCAGTGACTGCCGTGGCTAAAAACGGTATCCAGTTAATAGCTAAAGTTCGTGTAACGGTTCGTGCCAATATCCAAAAATTAGTTGGGGGAGCCGGTGAAGAAACCATTTTGGCTCGTGTTGGTGAAGGTATTGTAACCACCATTGGTTCCAGCGAAAATCACAGAGCAGTGCTCGAAAATCCTGATACTATTTCAAAAACAGTATTGGCAAAAGGTTTAGATAGCGGAACAGCATTCGAAATTTTATCCATTGATATCGCCGATATCGATATTGGAAAAAACATTGGTGCCGAACTCCAAATGGACCAGGCCAATGCCGATAAAAATATCGCTCAGGCTAAAGCCGAAGAGCGTCGCGCAATGGCTGTTGCCAGTGAGCAGGAAATGAAGGCTAAAGCACAGGAAGCACGTGCTAAAGTAATTGAAGCAGAAGCATTAATTCCTATGGCTATTGCAGAAGCATTCCGCAATGGCAACTTAGGTGTTATGGATTACTATAAATTACGCAACCTTCAAGCCGATACCGAAATGCGTGATGCATTAGGCAAAGGGCAAGGGAAAAAGGATGACTCGAAGTGATGTGCTGATGTGGTAATGTGATGATGTGCTGATTGATGTGCGAATGTGTCCGCCCCGGCGGATACCGATGTACCAATTCGCGAAGCGTCCGCTGAGGCGGAAACAGCCGGTTTTGAGTTGGTTTGGAAGGTTGAGATTTGATTATCATTTTGAGTTATTTATAATGAATTGATAATGAGTGAATTGGATAATTATTTTGAATTTATTGAGATAAATTGTACCTTTGCACTCCGTTTGCAGGGCTTTATACTGCAATTTGAATTATTGGCCTCGTAGCTCAATCCGCCTCGGCGGAAGCATCTACTAGGAATAAGTTCTTAAAATAATCCACTTCGGTGGCGGTATTAAAACGATTTTGAAGCTCAATCCGCCTCGGCGGAAGCATCAAATACGGCTTGGTAGCTCAATCCGCCTCGGCGGAAGCATCATATACGGCCTCGTAGCTCAATCCGCCTCGGCGGAAGCATCATTACGGCCTCGTAGCTCAACTGAATAGAGCATCTGACTACGGATCAGAAGGTTAGGGGTTTGAATCCCTTCGAGGTCACGACAAGACTGTCTTTTTAGGCAGTCTTTTTTTTGTTTAACCCTTAAATAACAATCAATGTACTACACTTATGTATTACGTTCGTTGAAGAACGGCGTATTGTACAAAGGTCAAACACAAGACCTTGTTTCTCGATTAGAAGTGCACAATGCAGGAATGGTTCGGTATACTAAAAAGTATATCCCTTGGGAATTAGTGTATTTTGAAACATTTAATTCACGTGCTGAGTCAATGGCGCGAGAAAAATATTTCAAAACAGGAGCAGGAAGAGAATGGTTGAAAAAACATTTGGAATCAATGGGTAAATGATAATGCTTGCTATAAAGCAGAAGGTTAGGGGTTTTCCGCCGGGGCGGATTCGAGGTCACACTAATCCTGCTTATAGCAGGATTTTTTTTTGAAGTATGTTCGCCTGGATAGAGCATCCCGCCAAAGCGGGAAGGTTAGGGGTTTTCCGCCGGGGCGGATTCGAGGTCGCACTAATCCTGCTTTTAACAGTCTTTTTTTTTGAAGTATGTTCAACTGAATAGAGCATCCTGCCTAAGCGGGAAGGTTAGGGGTTTCGCGAGATGTTAATTTGAATGCATTAATACCAATTCTTCATAAAACGAAACTGCTTGACTCCACACTGGTATTTTCCTACTAACCATTGAGGGGTGTGGAATAAAAATGTAACATAGGATTAAGCACCTCAATTGGCAGAAACACAACAAATTGCTATTTTTAAAGGCAAATACATCAAATAGCGATTTCAAGAACACAATTACTCGTTTTTATTTCAGAACATTATTTATCCTGATAAAAAAAATTAATAATTCACCACGCATTTAATATTAACATATATTTACCATTTTCAATTTAACACCAAAACAAAAATATTCCCCGAAAACTATTGCAAAAGGCCGACAATTGAATACTAAAATAACATTTAATTCATCGCTTTTGTTACAATTGAAACCCATTTTACACCATGCGTAATAAAATTTCATACATCCTCTTTGTTATCTCTCTCTCAATAACATCCTACAGCCAGAATTTCGAATGGGCAAAAAGTTTCGGAGCGTATTCCGAAGACTTTGCATCAGATATTTGTACTGATTCGTTAGGTTATATTTATTTAGCAGGGCATTATGATGAAGATGTGGATGTAGATCCCGGTCCCGGCGAAACAATGATTTATGCAGTAGATGGTTATGATATGTACATAGTAAAATTTTCACCTGTAGGAGAATTTATATGGGTGAAAACATTTGCAACATTGGGTTATCAGGATGTGAATGACATTGTAGTTGATTCAGAGGGAAGATTATTGGTAGCAGGATTATTTACTGATTTTATCGATGTTGACCCTGGTGTTGAAGAAATTATGATTACCGGTGATGAAAGCATTTTTACTTTGGCTTTTTTATGTTTGGATTTAAATGGAGAACTATTATGGTATTTTACAGATTCTGAATATGGTGCAGTAGCTGCGGCCATTAATTTTGATAAAGATGAAAATATTTATCTCACCGGTAGTTTAACTAATACGCTGGATATGAATCCAGGGCCGGGGGTTTTTATGCTTGATGCATCAAGTGATGCTTATATCAGAAAATTTGATCATAATGGTAATTTTATTTGGGCTAAAAAATTTGGTGATGAAGATATCGGCAGCATAGCAGATATTGCTATCGATGATGACAATAATATGTATTTTACAGGGTATTTTACAGGAACACTTGATTTTGATCCGGGCCCTCTTGCATATGAATATACAAGCGCAGGTAGTTATGATGTGTTTATTACCAAATGGGATGCTTCCGGAAATATGATTTGGTACACCACCCTGGGTGGTACAGATGATGAATATTCAAAGAATATTGAATTAGGTGCAGATGGGAATATTTATTGTGCAGGGAGATTTGAAGGAAGTTGTGATTTTGACGGTGGATTAGGAACAGCCATTGGTGTAGCAGTAGGTTATTCAGATGCCTATGTTTGTAAATATGATAGTGACGGGAATTATATCTGGTCATGGGCTTTTGGTTCTACTTCTTCCGAATTATGGAACACTTTTGTAATGGATTCACTCAACAATTTATATATTGCAGGTAATTTTTATGGTGCTGTTGATTTTGATCCAGGTGCAGGCGAATTAATTTCCAATGCAGGAAGCGACACAGGCGGTTACATTGTTAAATTAAATAAAGATAAATCGCTGGTATGGCTAATGACCATTAACACAGGTATGCACGCTAGTGTTGTTGACTTATGTCTTGATAAAAATTATAACGTATTTTATACAGGCCAATTTTCCGGTGAAGCAGATTTTGACCCGGGACCGGATGAATATTTCATCCCTTATAATGGTGGATATCCCGACTACAAGGTAGATGTTTATTTTGGTAAATTAAATCAGGATCAATGTGCCAATTTTACACTTGTTACTGATAGCGTTGCAGATGTATCCTGTCTCGCAAATGGATATGCCTCAGTTCATGCTACTGATGGCGCTGCACCATATTTTTATTCCTGGAATGTTGTTCCACCTGTTACTGATTCGGTAATTACATTTACAGACAACGGAATTTATACAGTTACAGCAACAGATACTAATGCATGTGCAAGAACAACTACTTATAGTATCGATGGTCCGGCAACTATGTTTACCGATTGGCAAACAAGTATCGTAACAGAAGATTTTCGCTTTGGTTTCGAGTCCTACATCTGGTTAGATGCATTTAATAATGGATGTGAATCGGCTGATGGCACTTTGCAACTCATTCTTGACCCCGGATTTATTTATTTAGAATCTTACCCTATACCGGATAATATTTCAGGTGATACGCTGCAATGGGAACTTTCAGATTTTATTTATGGAACGCCACATTTAAAACCGTTTGTTTTAATTCTAAATGCCGATGGTGCAATTGGTAGTGATGTCTGTTTGGATGTAAGTGTAATTTCAGCTGCTATTGATATAAATCCCGACAATGATCATTGGATATATTGTTCAACTGTTATCGGTGCAATTGACCCCAACGATAAATCGGTTTATCCTATCGGTTCGTGTGATGCCGGATATATTTTGAACGAACAACCACTTACCTATACCGTACGCTTTCAAAATACCGGTACAGCCCCTGCAGTCAATGTTGAAATTATTGATTCCATCAGCCCGTATTTGGATTTAAATGCTATTGATATTGTTTCGACAAGTCATTACATGTATACTACGTTAGATGCCGATTCTGTCGCTCATTTTATTTTCCCGGATATTTATTTAGCCGACAGCACTACGGATGAACCTGCCAGCCATGGGTTCGTCGTTTACACCATCAAACCAAAACCTGGATTGGATTATAACACGCTGATTACGAATAATGCCGGTATTTATTTTGATTTTAATGAACCTGTAATTACCAATACCGTGTCGAATACGGTTGTAGATTCAATTCCTGTTTTTTCAACAAATCAGCATATAATGATTTGTGAAGGGGATTCAGTAGAGGTAGGTAACAGCATTTATTTTACCCCAGGCACATACACCGATGTACTAGAATCAATTGATGGATGCGATAGTATTGTACACACAACAATTGAAAATTATTTCATTAATACTGAAATAACTATAGAGGGAAATACACTTTTGTCACAGCAGGAAGATGCATTATACCAATGGATAGATTGTAATGTAGGTAATACAGCAATTGATGGCGCAACATCAAGTACTTTTGAACCCGGAATTTCAGGTAATTATGCAGTAATCATAAATACTAATGGTTGTTTAGATACAACTGCTTGTATTGCATTTACATTTAATGCAATAGGAGAGAGTGACGCTATTAATCAAATGGTTGTTTATCCAACTCCGGCTACAAACGAAATAGTTATTCAATCAGAATCGATAATTCTTAACTTTAATATCATTTCAATGGATGGAATAACTATTATGGCAGGTGAAGGTAATTTTGCTCACGAACAACACATAATAGTAATTGACCTGCTACCTGCTATGTATATCATATCAGTTCAAACAAATCAGGGTGTCGGATTCCTACCATTTTTAAAGCAATAACATGAAAACAATTTCAATATTTCTCATTGCCGTTTTTTTTCCTGCTATATTTTTCGCACAAGAATTTGTTTGGGCAAAACAATTAGGTGGTACCGGTTCACAAGTGCCTGAGTCAATAATTACTGATGCCAATGGAAATGTATACACTACAGGCTGGTTTCGTGGTACGGTTGATTTTGACCCGGGACCGGGCATTTTTAATTTGCCATGTAATCCTGAACCAGGAACAGACTTAACTGAAAATGATATGTTTATTTCTAAACTGGATGCGGATGGAAATTTTGTTTGGGCAAAAAAAGTAAGCGGCGATGGCATGCAAAATGGATTGTTCATGGCACTTGATACAGAACAAAATTTATATATTACTGGACAGTTTTCTCATACTGTAGATTTTGACCCCGGACCCGCTACTTATAATTTAACTTCCTCATTTTATGATGTAACCGATAATTATTGCGCCAACATGTTTTTAATGAAACTGGATAATGCAGGAAATTTTATGTGGGCATTTGGAGTTGGTGGCGAATCAACCGGCGGACAGCTAGGTCAAAAAATTGTACTGGATGATGCAGCTAATGTATATGTTACCGGATATTATAGCGCCGATGCCGATTTTGATCCTGGTGCAGGTGTGGCGATGCTGGAATGTGCAGGAATTTGGGATGTGTATATCGCTAAATATGATACCGATGGTAATTATACATGGGCAAAACAATTGGGAGGCACCGGGCATGAATTGAGTTATTCGCTTGCAAGAGATATTTCTGGCAATATTATTACTTCAGGATATTTTTATGGGACCGGTGATTACGACCCGGGCCCCGGTGAAGTTATTTTAACTGCAGATGCTACTTCTGATTTCGAACTTTTTTTGTCTAAACTTGATAGCGATGGCAATTTTGTTTGGGTAAATCATTTTATTGGCGATAATGATGCCGGATCGAAATCTGTTATTACTGATGGCAACGATATTATTTTATTTGGAGATTATAATGGGATAATCGATGCAGATGCCGGACCAGAGGTTACAGAACTAACATCAGCAGGTGGTACCGATTTTCTGGTAGCAAAATATAATTCAGATGGAGCATTATTATGGGCAAAATCTGTTGGTGGTTTGGGCAATGATGTCCCACTTGAAGGTGCAGTAGATGAAATGGGCAATATTTATTTTACCGGTTATTTTAATAATACGGTTGATTTTGATCCGGGACCGGGTATATTTAATCTCACAGCAGTTGAATCGAATGGTTTTATTTGTAAATGGGATGCCGCCGGTAATTTTATTTGGGCGGCTAACTTTGGTGATGATGGTGGTGATTTAGGAAAAAGTATTTATCTGGACAGCCTTTTTAATATTTATCTGACCGGGTATTTTGATAATACCGTTGATTTTAATCCGGGTCCTGAATATTTCCCACTCACCTGTTCTTATGATGATATTTTTGTCTTAAAATTAACGCAGGATTATTGTTCAGGTCTTACCTTAATTGCAGATACCATCGGCGATATTGAATGTGGTGGAACACCGGCATTACTAGGAGGCCACGCTGATGGTGGTCAAACACCTTATACGTATGTTTGGAATACGACTCCTGTTACATACGATTCGGTTGCCACAACTCCATTGGGTGGATTTGTACAATTTACTGTTACAGATGCAATAGGTTGTGAACGTGCTACACTGTATTTAGTAGATGGCCCTACAGCATTAACTGGATTTGATTTGCAATCCAATCTTATTCTCGAAGATATAGTATTTGGATTTGAATCTAATATCTGGCTAGATGTGTTTAATAATGGTTGCATTGCGACTGACGGATATGTTGATGTTGTTTTACCGGTTGAACTGGAATATGTCGATGCAATTCCTGCTCCGGATATCATAATTGGAGATACGTTGCGCTGGTTATTTAGTGATATGCAGTTTAGTGATCCTCATTTCACAGCACAAATAATTGTTACAACTTCAGTATATGCAACATTGGGTGAGTGGATTTCGATTAAAACAATAGCTCGTCCGCTTGTGGATGACGAATTTCCAGGCAATAACGTCAAAAATTACGTTATACCAATTACCGGCTCCTATGACCCCAACGACAAATCCGTTTACCCGCAAGGAATATGTGATGATGGATATATATTAAATTC
>Ga0209480_10001924_pt1 | contig 14666 bp, 6 predicted proteins | sample JI61114C2DNA_FD_187501 | JGI IMG/M metagenome (GOLD analysis project Ga0209480, IMG submission 187501) | Wastewater effluent complex algal communities from Wisconsin, to seasonally profile nutrient transformation and Carbon sequestration -... | ecosystem: Engineered > WWTP > Effluent > Algae...
CGCGGAGGGCTGGCGCCGCCATCTCCACCTCGGCTTCAGCACCCAGGAGATCGATCCGCTGCGGGACGCGCTCGTGGATTCGGTGCAGATGGCTTTCGCATAAAACGAAGGTGCAAATCTAGCAGTTGGCTTTGATACAGGATTTACAAGATTAGCAGGATGAACAGGATTTTTCAGACCTGTTAATCCTGCCATCTTGTTAATCCTGTAACAAAAAGCCTCTTTCTTTTCTGATAGTAAGCCCTGCCAAGCCACTGATCTCGGGCCATTCGGCATTCGACTTTCTGCATTCGTCATTCAAGATGCGCGCCCATGTTTCGCGCCGTCCTCACTGATCGTCTCCAAGCCGCCTTTTCCGCCGCTGGCATTGCTTTGCCAGAGGGCTTCACGCCTGCTGTCGTCATCGCCTCGGACACGCGCTTTGGGGATTACCAGAGCAATGCGGCGATGACCTTGGCAAAGCAGCTCAAGACGAACCCGCGCGCCCTGGCGCAGCAGATCGTGGACAAGCTCGCTGTGGATGACCTCATCGAGAAAGTCACCATCGACGGCCCCGGCTTCCTGAACATCACCCTCGCTCCTGGAGCCCTCGCGCAGAAGCTGGCGCTCATCACGCAGGATGACAAAGCGGGCGTCCCTAGCGTGGCCGAGGCAAAGCGCATCGTCGTCGATTTCTCCGCGCCGAACATCGCCAAGCCGATGCACGTCGGCCACATCCGCAGCACGTTTATTGGCGACTCGCTGGCGCGTGTGGCGCGCTTCATCGGCCACACCGTCATCACCGACAACCACGTCGGCGACTGGGGCACGCAGTTCGGCATGATCATCCATGGCTGGAAGACTCAGCTCGATCATGAGGCGCTGAAAAAGGACCCCATTCACGAACTGGTGCGCACTTATAAGCTCATCAACGCCGCCGCGAAGGCCGACGAAGCCGTGCTCGCTGTCTGCAAAGGCGAACTCGTGAAACTCCAGCAGGGCGATGCCGACAACCTCGCCATCTGGAAGGAATGCGTGAGCCTCACGCTCGAACAACTCGAGAAGGTCTATGGCACCCTCGACATCAAGTTTGACCACTACCTCGGCGAAAGCTTCTACAACGACGCCCTCGCCCCGCTCGTGGAGGACATGCTCGCCAAAGGCATCGCCCAGGAGAGCGATGGAGCCATCGTGGTCATGACCGATGGCAGCGTGAAGCCCGAGGAAGATCCCTTCCTCATCCGCGACAAAGACGAGTGGAAGGCCGCGCCCTGCATCATCCGCAAAAGCGACGGTGGCTTCCTCTACGCCACCACCGATCTCGCCACCATCGACTACCGCGTGCGGGAGTGGAACGCCGACCAGATCTGGTATGTCGTCGGTGCGCCGCAGCAGCTTCATTTCAGGCAGCTCTTCGCCGCTGCGAAACGTCGCGGCGTGACCACCGAGATGACCCACATTGCCTTTGGCAGCATCCTCGGACCTGATGGCAAGATGTTCAAAACCCGCAGCGGCGAAACCGTCGGCCTGCTGGAGGTCATCGAGGAAGCCATCGAGCGCGCCCGCGCTGCTGCCGATGAAAAGGAGCAGGGCCTCAGCGATACCGAGAAGGACGAGATCGCCCGCATCATCGGCACCGGCTCCGTGAAGTATGCCGAACTCAGCCAGAACCGGCTCACCGACTACAAATTCAGTTGGGACAAGATGCTGAGCCTGCAAGGCAACACCGCGCCCTACCTGCTGAACGCCTACGTCCGCACGCGCAGCATCTTTAGAAAGCTCGAAGGAGCCGTCACCCTCACCGCCGATCTCGCCATCACCGAGCCCGCCGAGCGTGCGCTCGCCATGAAGCTCGCCCAGTTCGCCGAAACGACGCACGACGTGCTCATCGACCACCGCCCGAACACGCTCGCCACCTACCTCTTCGAGCTCGCCGGATGCTACCACAGCTTCTTTGAGTGCTGCAACGTGCTGCGCAGTGAAGGCACCGTGCGCAACACCCGCCTCACCCTTTGCGAAGCCACCAGCCGCGTCCTCAAGACCGGCCTCGGCCTCCTCGGCATCGAGACCACGGAGCGGATGTGATCTCTTGACGGACTCGGGCGCGCCCCACACTTTGTTCGTGCTATGACAGCAGTAGCCAATCAACTCATCCCTCTTCTGGAGCCACTCGGCGTCGCTGACCGGGCAGATCTCGCTTCCTGGCTGATCCGCTCGCTGGACGAAGAATCAGCCGAGACTGCTGTAGAAGGTTATGCCGACGCCTGGGACGCCGAGATAGATCGTCGGATGCAGGAAGTGCGTGAAGGCAAGGTCGTTGGCATTCCTGCCGAAGAGGTCTTCGCCAGTCTTCGGCAGAAATACCTCTGAGTAATGAAGCGGGTCGTGTTTCATCCCGAAGCTTTTCAGGAGTTCGATGAAGCCGTTGCCTATTACGCCGAACGATCTCTTTGGGCCGCCACCGCTTTTGAAGCCGCCGTTGAAAAAGCAGTGCGGGCCATTGCGGCAGCCCCCACGCGACATGCCTTTCTTCGCCAAACAGGAAAGCGCGCCTTTCGACTGAAGCGATTCCCATACTTGATCGTCTTCGAAGAGCTTCCTGACCAGCTTTGGATAGCAGCCGTGGCTCATGAGCGCCGTCACCCCGACTACTGGCGCCGCCGCCGTCCAAGCTAGCGCCTCTCAAAACCTGACCCGCAGATACGTCCCGATCACGGATTCGTGAATCCAGGTCTCCTTGGGCATGATGGAGTCGATCATGTAGAAGACATCGAGGTCCGCACGCTTGCCTGCTTTGAAGGTCAGCCCGAGCGGCACCACGCGGTTTTCCGTGCATTGGCCGCGATCCACGTTCACCAGCCATTCGTTGCTGACAAAGAGGCGCGTCCAGGGACCGATGGCATGGGGCAGTGTCCAGCCGAGCTGAATGCGATGCCGGAAGCGGCCCGCCTTCAGGGACTCCTCTTCATTCCAGGGCCATTCCATGCGGTTGCGCCAGTCGATCCTCAGTTGTGAGGTGAGTTCGAGATGCGGATTCAGCTCCAGCTCGGGGCGCAGTTGCCAGTGGCGCTCGTTGGAGACGGTGTTTTCCAGATTCAGCACGGAGAGACCGATCCCCGAATCCAGCCAGGGCAGCAGTTCCTGCTTGTAGCGCGGGCTGATGAGCTGGGTGTAGGAGCCGTCTTCCGTGTCTTCACGATTCGCGAGAAACACCCCCGCGCTCCGTCCCGGCTGCTGCCAGAACTCCAGCCATGACCACGCCCACCATTCATCGGCCTGCGCCGATGCCGTGAGGGCAAACGTGATCATCAGCCAGCGGACAAAATGTTTCATGCTTGTATCATCAGCACAGGTGGTGCCATGCCGCTGGAAGGCACTGCGCTTCGATTGGCAAAGTCTCCGCCTTACCGCTTGCGGGCTGCGGCTGAATGAATGACGCCATCACGGCGTTTTTAACCCATCGATCTGCATGAATCCCGAACACGCTCTCCGCGACATCACCCGCCGCCACTTTTTCAGCCGCTGCTCCGTCGGCGTCGGGTCCATGGCGTTGTCTTCGCTGATGGCCGCGCCCTCCACGCGGAATCCGCTGCTGCCGAAGAAGACTCACTTCCCTGCGAAGGCGAAGAACGTGATTTATCTCTTTATGGCGGGCGGCCCATCTCAGTTGGAGCTGTTTGAGCACAAGCCGCAGCTGAACAAACTCAACGGCAAGCCGATCCCGGAAAGCTACACGAAGGGCAAACGCTTTGCCTTCATGGACAGCAGCCATCGCAGTGATCTGCTCGGCTCAAAGATTCCCTTCAAACAGCATGGGCAATCCGGAGCCTGGGTGAGTGAGCTGCTGCCGCACACGGCTGGCATCGTGGATGAGCTGACCTTCGTCACCACCTGCAAGACAGACCTTTTCAATCATGCGCCGGCGAAGCTCTACATGAACACCGGCAGCGGACTCTTCGGACGTCCGAGCATCGGCTCCTGGGTCACCTACGGTCTCGGCAGCGAGTGCGATGACCTGCCCGGCTTTGTCGTGCTTCAAAGCGGGCCGCGTGGTCCACGCGGCGGTGCCGTGCTCTGGGGCAGCGGTGTTTTGCCGACGACCTATCAAGGCGTGCCGCTGCGCAATCAGGGCGATCCCATCGTGAATCTCTCCACGCCCAAGGAGATCAGCGGTCCGCAGCAGCGACAGCTCGTGGACGCCGTGCGTGAGCTGAATATGAAGCGCCTCATCGAGACCGGTGATGATGAAATCGCCACGCGCATCAATGCCTATGAGATGGCCTATCGCATGCAGACCAGCGCCCCTGAACTCATGGATACCGCAGGCGAGAGCCAGGCCACGCTGGACATGTATGGCATCAAAGACGCGAAGGAGACCAGCTTTGCGCGCAACTGCCTGCTCGCACGACGACTCGTCGAGCGTGGCGTGCGCTTCGTGCAGCTCTACGATACGAACTGGGACCACCACGGCGGCCCAACCGAAAATCTGGAGAAGCACATGCCGCTCAAATGCGCCGACATCGATCAGGCCTGCGCCGCACTGGTGAAGGACCTCAAACAACGCGGCCTGCTCGAAGACACCATCGTTGTCTGGGGTGGCGAATTTGGTCGCACGCCGATGGGAGAGGTGCGCGAGTCCACGGGCCGCAATCATCACATCGATGCCTTCACGATGTGGTTCGCCGGTGGCGGCTTCAAACCAGGCACCATCTACGGCCAGACGGATGAGTTTGGCTTCGGCGCCGTCGAGAATCCCGTCCATGTACACGACATCCACGCCACGCTTCTGCATCAGCTCGGCCTGGATCATCAAAAGCTCTCTGTCCGTTCCCAAGGCCTCGACTTCCGCCTCACGGGTGTCGATCCAGCGAAGGTGGTGAAGGACATCCTGGCATAACTTCGATTGCCAGTCGAACTACTCCACCACCATCTCGCCTTTCATGACGAGCCAGTGGCCGGGGAAGGTGCAGATGTAGGGGTATTTGCCTTTGGCGGTCGGCGCGGTGAAGCGAAGGACTTCGCGGTCGCCTTGGTTGAGCATCTTGGTTTTGTGCAGGATCTTCGGGGAGTCGGGGATGAAGCCTTTGGCGAAGCCGTCGGGCGTTTTGGCCATTTCGTTGCCGGCCATGCCGACTTCGTCCGCTGCGCCGGGCTGGACGATGAGGAGATTGTGCGGGGTGACGTCGGGATTTTCGAAAACGAGCTTCACCGGTGCTCCGGGGGCCACTTTGAACTCGCGCAGGTCGTAGAGCAGGCGCTCGGGGATGGTCTTGATGGTGATGGTTTGCAGGCCGGGCTGGTTGTCGAAGGGGTTCGGCGGCTCGGGCTTCTTCTTTTTTGCCATCAGGGCGGGTTTGGTGGGCTCGCTGTCTTTGAGGAATTTTTCGAGCTCGGGATGCTTCTGCATGAAGGCGGTGTTGCCCTTCCAAAGCGGCTGCAACGTGTGGCTGTCGAGCGCGGTGCGCAGCGCGTAGGTGAGGTAAGGGTCCATCGGATGCTTCAGCAGATCGAGCGCGGCCTCCAAGGCCTGCGGCGTGCCGATGTAACTCGCCGCGATGGCTGCTTCGAGGCGAACGAGGCCGGATTGGTCGTTGGCCACTCTTCGTAGCAATGCCCCCGGGGAAGAAAACAACCAACGCTGGGTTTCTTGATTCGGCGGCTCGCTGAAATCCACGATTTTATCTACAATTTCTATCTTTGCTCCAGTTTTTTGAAACCATTTTATGTTATCTGGGTAGAAGCGAAGGTGCCGTGCCGCTACGGCGCGAACAAGATGATTTTTGGAGACCAGCAGTTTGCGAAACATACTCTGAGCAGTGAAGCCATTGGCCCAAGATAACCACAAGTACTCGATGGCTAATTGGTGATGATGCATGGACCTTGGTTTCTGAAGCTCCCTGTAGATTGCCTCTCCCAATTTGTAACTGTCAGCTCCATCTCTTCCCAGGGTTTCCACCTTCGCGCGATACCGTGTCCGGTAGTTTTCGCTCTTCATCAGGCCGAGTAGTTCGGGGATGCTCGCTCCGGCGATTTTGGGTGCTTCTTCCATCGGCTGGGCTTTGGCGGTTATGCGCCAGATGCGGCCGGACTTTTTGTCGCGGCGGGTGTCGCGGAGGGAGTACTGCATGTGACCTTTGACGGGGTTGTACCAGTCGGCGATGTACATCGCGCCGTCGGGGCCTTGCTGGATGTCCACGGGGATGAAGCTCAGATTCGTGCTCTGGAAGACGATGCCGACTTTCTTTTCCTCGAAGTGCGTGTCGTGCTCCACCCACTCGTGCAGCTCGACCTCGTTGGTGGGCTTGTAGCGCACGCGCATGAAGTGTTTTTTGTCGCGCAGGTCTTTGGGCCAGTGGCTGCTGGTGAGGAATTCCTGGCCGCAGGTGCCGCTGTAGGCGGGGAAGTAGTTCCCGGCGGGGACGTGGATGTCGGGATAGGGCGCATTGAGCGCGTGCACGGCGCTGGCGAAGACGGGATGGCTGCCGACGTGGAAGCCCCAGTCGTCGAAGGTGATGCCCCAGGGGTTCGTGCTCATGTAACTGCCAAAGGCGAGCAGCCTGCCGGTGGCGGGCGTGTAGCGGAAGAAGCTGCTCTCGCGGGCGCGGACGGGGCCGTAGGGCGTCTCGACCTGGCTGTGATGGAAGATGCTCTCGCGGAAGATGAGATCGCCCTCGGGGCTCCAGACGAAGTCGTGCAGCGCGTGGTGGCTGTCCTCGGTGCCGAAGCCGGTGAGTAGCTTTTCGCGGTGGTCGGCTTTGCCGTCGCCATCGGTGTCTTTGAGGAAGGTCAGATGAGGCTGGTCGGAGACGAAGACGCCGCCATGGCCGAACTCAAAGCTGAGCGGGATGGCGAGCTTGTCGGCCCACACACTGCATTTGTCCGCGCGGTGGTCGCCATTGGTGTCTTCGAGGATGAGGATGCGGTCCTGCGGGGCCTCGCCGGGCATGATTTGCGGGTAGGTGGTGCTCGTGCTGACCCACAGGCGGCCTTTCCCATCAAAGCGGATGGCGATGGGCTTCACGAAGAGCTCCGGGAAGTCCTCTTCGGAGGCGAAGAGGCTGACTTCGAAGCGGGGGTCGATTTTGAAGGCGGCGAGTTCAGCGGCGGGAGAGAGCCATTCGTTGATGGGGCGGTCTCCGGTGATGGTGGGGAGGGGGGCGGACTTCGTGTCGTCGGGTCGGACGGGTCTGACTTGTCCGACGGCTGATGCCCAAATGGCCTCGTCCCGCGCTTCGGTCATCTGCAGCAGCTTTTTGAGCTCTCCGGGGAAGTTCACGACGCCGTAGGGCTCCATGCGGCCGCCTTTGATGTAGAAGTAATTCAGCGGGCGGTAGTGCTGGAAGAACTTGTCCTCCTTTTCGACCACGGCGGCGCGGACGGCTTCGTTGAGCTTCGGCGGCGTTTCTTGCGTGAGCTGGTTGTAGAGACGCTCGGCGAAGGCGGCGTAGCCGGCGGTGTTGAGATGCACTCCGTTGGTGGTGTAGAACGAGTTTTCAACTCGTTCATTCACGGGTTGAAAACCCGTGCTACGCACATCCGCGAAGGCCACGCCCTCGGCCTTGGCGACCTTTGCCATGGCATTCGAGTACATCTCGATTTGGACGTTGAGGTGCTCGTGCAGCTTCTCAGCAGCGGTGGGGCTCACGAGGACGATTTTCGGCTCGGAGGTGCCGTTGTAGCGATGGGCCTTGAGCTCGATGAGGAAGGCCTTGAGGAGCGTTTCGAACTCGGCGAGGCCCTTTTCGCCTTTGAAGCTCTCGTTGAAGCCGAAGGCGGCGAGGATGACGTCCGCTCGGTGCTCGGCGAGGTGCTGGTTGAGGTCGCCAAAGCCATCCGGGCGCGGGCGGAGGGCCACTTCATCGGCGGACCAGCTCAAGTTGCGGAAGACGAGCTTCTCCTTGGCAAAGCGCTGGTGCATCAGCGCCTCGAACTGGCCGTCGTCGCGCATGCGATCGAAGAGCGAGTTCCCGATGAGGGCGATGCGCGTGCCCGGTTTCAGTTCCAGCGGGAGCTGGGAGAAAGCGGAGAGCCAAGGGCAAAGGGCGAAGAGGAGGAGGCGCTTCATGACAAGGTGTATCTGGCTTCCCACATGAGAGTGTGAAACCGGACCTACCAACGTCATGAGCCGGGTCGAACTCGCGGCGGCATCAAGGAGCGCGGTGGGAGGCGCAGATACATCCAGCTTTCGAGCCCATGGGTGATGGCGGCAGCAGCAGCATGGTCGTTGGGTGCGGATGTCGTCTTGAGGCATCTTCGAGGAGTTCGCCCTATCAATGTCCCCGTTTCATGGCTGCGAGTGCGGCGGCAGGGCAGGGGAGGAAGGTTTTTCGAGCTGGCTTCAAAGATCGGCTTGCGTCTTTTCTGGGCTTCCGATTCCATGGCGGTGCATGTCCTCGCGAAAAATCCTCACTCTGCCTGCCTGCTTCGGGCTTCTTTTGACCGCTGTCTCTGCCTGGGGTCAGGCGAAACCGGAGGTGGCGGCTGAGAAAGGGCGCTCATCCGGCGCGCTGACTCTCTCTCGCAAGCCCCCGGCGGAGTATGAGAGGCTGATCAAGCCGCTGCTGACGCCACTCAAGGTGGTGCTGGATCGTCGGGGTGACTATGAAGCGCAGGGCAAGGACGGGATCATCCTTTTGGATGAGACGGTGATGTACACTGATGCCACGGGCCGCCGTGTCTGGGCCACGCATCTGATCGAGGAGGGCGCGAATGAATCTGGCGCGGAGGTGCTGGGGGAGTTTACCCGCGAGTTCCGCACGGAGGACCAGCGGGTGCATCTGGTGACGGCGCATTCCATTCTGCCAGATGGCAGGCGGCTGCCGGTGGAGGATCGGGCGGTGATCATGGAGTCGCCACAGAGTGATGCGGGGGACAGTCTGTATGGAGATCGTGGGCAGATCCGCGTCATTTTCTCCGCGATGAAGCCGGGCGTGGTGCGGGAGGTGATCCTCGTCACGGAGGAAAGGGAGGCGCGCATCCCGGGGCATTTTTCCACGCTGGAGACCTGGGGTGCCTACTGGCCGGTGCGTCATGCGCGGTTCGTTCTGACCATGCCGTCCGAACTGGAAGCTCGGCTGCGTGAGACGAGGCTGGGTGCCGGGCTGCCTCCGGTCATCAAGGCAGCGCTGCCGGATGGGACACGCACCTGGACTTATGTGAAGGAACGTCTGGCCCCGGAATATGCGGAAGGTGGCAGGCCGCCGGTGGATCAGTCGGGGCCGACCCTGTTCTTCACGACGCTTCCGGACTGGGAGACCTATGGCGACTGGTATCGGAAGCTGCTGAAGGAGCGCTCGACGCTGCCGGAGCCGCTGCTGAGCCTGGCGCGCGAGTGGACGAAGGAGGCAAAGTCTGACGCGGACAAAGTGAAGGCCGTCCTGACGCGTGTGGCGCGTGATGTGAGATACACCGGGCTGGAGTTTGGCCTGGGCGGCCTGCAACCGAGGGAGCCTGCGGTGGTGTGGAAGACGGCCTATGGCGACTGCAAAGACAAATCCAACCTCGTGGCGCTGCTGCTGCGCTCCCTGGGCATCGAGGCACATCTGGTGCTGATCCAGACGGACCATCTGGGCCGCATCGAAAAGCGCAGCCCCGACACGCGGCACTTCAATCACGCCATCGTGGCGGTGAAGTCGGCGGAGGGCTGGCAGTTTTCTGATCCGACGATTCGTTATGTCACGCCGGGAATGCTGGCGCCATCAAGCTGTGACCGTGATGTGCTCATTGTTAAGCCTGAGGGTATCGAGTGGGCGCGCACGCCGGTGTCTCCGGGGGGGCTGGTGCATTACCAACTGGACGCCGACTTCGGCGAGGACGGCTCTCTCGAAGGCTGGGTGGAGCAGCGCAGCAGCGGCTACTACCTCTCCTCAGACCGCAGTTACTACGAGCAGATGGGGCAGGACGAGTTGAAGCGTGAGTTGCAGCAGACTCTCGGCGCCTTGATGCCCGGTGCGCGGTTGATCGACGCGGAGAAGGGCAAGGATGAGGTGGTCTGGCGTGCCTTTTTCACTCTGCCGACACAGGCGAGCGGGAATGACGAGCGCCTGCCACTGGCTCTGCCCGTGGGGGGGCCGGTAATTCTGTCGATGGGCTCGGATGAGAAGCGCGAGACCACGCGCTTCCTCTGGCCGGTGACCTGGCGCGTGAGCGGCAGCATCCGCCTGCCTGAAGGCTGGGCTGCGGCGGACATGCCGGCGCCTTTTGACCTGCACACGGAGGCGTATGAAGTCGCCGCGCGCTGGGAGGTGAAGGATGGCGTCTGCCTGCCGCATTACGAGGCCCGCGTGACCCGCAATGTCATGTCGCCCTCCGTGCATGCCACGGCCTGGCGCGGCACGCAGAGTCTCGGCGGCTGGCTGCAAAAGCCGCTCTGGCTCCAGCGCGGCGCGGCCCCGGCGACTCCGGAGCCCGTGACGCCGCAGGTGAAGCTGGGTAAGTTTCCACTCATGCCGACGGGCGAGGGGCAGCTCGCTTTTGTCGAGGAACGTTATCCTTCGCAGGGCAATCGTGAACTGCGCCGCGCGGCCCTGCGCAAGGTGCTGGAGCACTTCTCCGATGATCCCGTGACGGCCTTCACCGCGCGTGTGCGTCTCGCTGTCGTGGACTGGGAGGAGGACAAGAACGCGGAGGCGGACAAGGCGCTGCGGGAGATCAATCTCAAGCCGCATGCCAAGGTGGATGAGGAGTCCGCCGCCTGGGGCCGCTACATGCATGCGCTCGTGCTTGGTGATCTGAAAAAGCACGCCGAGGCCGCGACGATGCTGGAGGAGCTGGCACGCCGGACCACCTTGAGTGAATACCGCCGCGCCTGGGCCTTCCTCCAGCTCGCCTATCAGCATGAGAAGCAAAAGGATCTCGCCCGTGCTCTGGCGGATGCGCGTGAAGGTCTGGCCCTGAACAATCCCGAAGCTGCCGGTCCTTTGCTCGCGGAGATCACCTTCATGCTCATCGAGCTGAAGCAGGAAACGGAGCTGACGGCGGAGCTCAAAAAGTATGTGGAAACGAATGCCGACAAAGCCGCGCCACAGCTCCTGCATCTGGCGAAGCTCGCCGATGCCTGGGCGAAGTCGGAGAAGCCGCATCACGCACAGGTCACCCTGAAGGCGCTGGAAGATCTCGCCTTCACCTCCTCCGAGCCAGCCTATGCCGAGTTCATGAACCGCGCCGGGGCCACGCTCGCGCAGGCCGCCGTCGCGGGGGACTTGCAGAAGGAATTGCAGCAGTATCTGAAAGCGCACCCCGAAGCGGTGAAGGCACTGCCCGAGGGCTGGCCTGCGGATCAAAAAGCCTGCGCCGCCGCCTTTGCCGCCGCAGATGAAAAGAGCAACAGCGACACGGGACATCGTCTCGCGCTGCGGCTGCTCACGGAGTATCCGCCGGATGCCGAGTTTGCCCGACTGCTCTGGCGCTCCGCTTCTCATCTTGAGCACTTTGAGCGCAGCCCAGAGGCAAAGACCGCTTCGCCATTGCTCACGCTTTTGATCAAGCTGGGACGCAAGCTGCCGGTGAAGGATGACTATCACTGGGAGATGCGTTTCGTGGAGGGCACGGTCTTCGAGCATCGTGGGCAGGAATGGGCGAAGGCCGCCGAGCACTTCGCCGCCATGGATGCGGAAGAGGCCATGCCGCCGGACTTCCGCAGCACTGTGCTCACACGTCAGGCGGACTGTCTGGAAAAGATCCAGCAGTGGGAGAAGTGCGCCGCCGCGCTCACCAAGCTCGAGCGCTGGAAGACCTACGCCACCGCCGGGGATGGGCTCGCCCGCGCCGCGCATCTGCGCCTGGAGCTTGGCGATGCCAAGGAAGCACTGCGGCTGCTGGGAGTGGTGGAGGGCTCCCGCGACTTCCATATCAAGAACAGCACGATGGCCGAGGAACTGACTGAGCTGCTCGACCTGGCCAAAGATGAAAAACGCGCCCGCGAAGTCTGGCAGCCCAAGCCCAAGTGGTGGGCGGCCTGGCAGACGCTGCGCACCGAGCTTGGCATTGAGGAAACACAGGTCGAGCCCATGATCACCGACGCCGGGACCCTCGGCGGCGAGCTGAATCAAGCCATCGAAGACAAGGACAGCACGAAGGTCGGGCAGATCTACCAGCGCATCATCCATCAGGCGCGCTGGGTGCCCAGCCTGACGACGACCGTCTCATGGGCCAGCCTTTACCGCGTGAGCCGCGTGCATCCAAAGCTCCGCCCCAACCTGCTCAAATTCATCATCACCGTGCTGCAGGACACTCAGTTGGTATCGGAAGACCACCGCCGCTCGCGTCTCATGTATCTCACCATGTGCGGCATTGATCTGGATCAGTCTCCGCAGGCGCTGAAACATGTGCAGGAGTATTTTAAAACCTTCCCCAAGGACTCTCATGCCATCAGCTTCGTCATGAGCCGGCTCTGGGCGCTCATTGGCCGCGAGGATGAAAAGGAGCAGCCTGCCGTCATCGCGAAGCTGCAGGAGCATCTCGCCTCTCCCGAGCTGCGCACCGAGCGCATGAACACAGTCGAGATGCTGCTCGACATGCTGCGCGCGCAGAAGCGCACCGCCGAGATCAAGCCCGTGCTCGAAGCCGAGCTGAAGAGCCCCGCCTTTGCCACCGACGAGCAGGCGCTCTCGCAGATCCGGCAGCTCATGCGCAGTGAAGGCGAGCACGAAGCCTTCGGCGGTGCCATCAAGCAATGGCTCGACAAACACGGCCCGCCCTGGTTCGCCTTTGCCGAACCAAAGACGCTCGCCGATGCCGAGCTTGACCCCGAGGACCACGATCTCCAAAAGGCGGTGGAGAACCGCCCCTTCCAGGAGCAGTTGAAGATCTACTTCCTCGCCGCAGCGGAGCGTCAGGCCCCCATCGAGCGGCGGCTGGACTGGTGGCGGCAGGGGCTCAATGGCAGCCTGCGTCTCGAGCGCGGTCAGAGAGCCGCCTTTCACACCCGCATCCTCGCCATTCTGGATGATCCCCAGGCGCCCACCTCACTCAAAGACGCCACCCTCCGCATCGCCGGGCTTTGCTGTCTGGACTTCGGCACCCAGGCCGACTACCAAAAGCTCCGCAGCAAAGTCGATGAGAAGGACTGGAGCGATGACACCCGCGCCTACCTCGGCTGCGTGGACCGCGTCTTCGCCACGGATCTGAATTCCAGCGCTTCCATCACGAAGACACTGCGGGAACAGGTGAAGGAAAACAGCGCCACCGTGCTCATCGACCTCCTCGCCTCCAACATCGCGGAGCGCGCCCTGCACCTCGGCAAAGTCGAGCCTGCCCAGACCGTGGCGGACGCGCTCAGCGAGCTGCGCAAAACGAGCAACGTGCCTGCCAAGGACCTTCAGAGCATCCGTCTCGGCGTCATGAAAAAGATCAGCGAGGTGAAGCGCCTCCTGCCCCTGCACAGCGCACTGGAGCGTGCCGTCGCCGCTCATGCAGGCGGCTCTTCTTTGCCAAAGGTCGCCGCGCCTGACGTGATGGGAGATCCGCCGCCGAACAGCCTCACCGCCGCCGCCTACATCGCCTGGATGCAGGCCGCCATCCGGCAGGGCAGCTATGACCGCGAGGACATGCAGGCATGGTATTCGTTCGGCCAGTCCTGCGCCGAGGCCGGCAGCCTCAGCACGCTGAAGCTGCGCCAGGCTTTGTCCCAGGCCGCCTTCGATGCCGCCGCCTCCGCCGAGGATCAAACCCGCCGCGATGCCGCCGAGATCGCCCTTTCCTTCATCGACAACGACAGCCCAGAGGAGCGGAAGTTCGTCTTCGCCCTCCTGAAACCCTGGCGTGATCCGAAGCTGCCCGAGACCTATGCCGAGATCCGCAGCGAGGAGGCCCACATCGCCCTGCGCACCGGCGAGACCTTTGATTTTAAAGCCATTCAGCAGCAACTGGAGGACGCCGGCATGGACGGCTTCCTCAAAGATCTCGCCCTCTCCCGCGCCCTCTGCACCGGCGATGTCCCCGGCATGAAGCGCGCCCTCGATGATATCGGCACCGATGCCCTGCTGGAGCACCGCCGCCTGCCGCGCATCATCCCCGCCTTAAAAAAGGCCGGCCGCACGGACGAGCTCACCCTCGCCATGGAGGAGGCGCCCCAGGCTCTCTACGAAGCCATTCTGGAAAGCTGGTCCGGCAGCGACCCCTTCGCCTCCCGCCTCGCCGTCTCCCTCGCCGCCATTCTTGAAAAGCCCGAGGCACTCTCCGCCGAGTGGCTCGCCTTTTGTGACCAGGCCTACCCCGAGCGTCAGGACCAGCTCGTCATGCGCATGGAGATCGCCCGCATGAAAAAAGACTGGGCCGCCATGCTCGCCGCCGCCACGGAAGTCGTGGAGAAATACCCCACCTTCTACTCCCACTACTGGCCGAAGGCCGAGGCGCTCATCAAGCTCAACCGCCCCGGCGAAGCTCTGGAGCCCCTGCGCACCTTCGTGAATCTCTGCCACGACGAACCCGACCACCCCGAAGCCGCCGCCCTGCTGAAGAAGCTCGAGTCCGAGAAGACCGCCGGAGGCCAGTGAAGACGGAATCCGCGACCGCCGAGCCTCGTGGGTAAACGCCACGGAGCTCGCGGGACGCCGGGACTGCCCACGGACCATTCGTGGCCGCCCACGGATCATCCGGGACCGCCCACGGACCATTCGGGACTGCCCACGGACCATTCGGGACTGCCCACGGACCATTCGGGACTGCCCACGGACCATTCGGGACCG
>Ga0209480_10001925_pt1 | contig 14663 bp, 16 predicted proteins | sample JI61114C2DNA_FD_187501 | JGI IMG/M metagenome (GOLD analysis project Ga0209480, IMG submission 187501) | Wastewater effluent complex algal communities from Wisconsin, to seasonally profile nutrient transformation and Carbon sequestration -... | ecosystem: Engineered > WWTP > Effluent > Algae...
CGGGGCGAAGGCGAGGAAACCTGCCGGCAGGTGGTGGCCGCGCTTTCCGGGCGTACGCCGCTGTCGAAGGTCAATGGAATTGCCTATCGGCGCGATGGCGCACCTCACGGAACGCCGCCGCAGGAGATGATTGCAGACCTTGACGCCTATCGCATCGGCTGGGAGCTGATCGATCACGCACGCTATTCATACTGGGGCCGCAAGCGCGCAGTGGTCGTGCAGTTCTCGCGCGGCTGTCCGCATCCATGCAATTATTGCGGCCAGCGCGGCTTCTGGACCAAGTGGCGCTATCGCAATCCCGAGAAGTTCGCTGCCGAGATCGCGCGGCTGCATCGCGAGCAAGGCGTTGAGGTGTTCAACTTCGCCGACGAGAACCCGACGTCGTCCAAGAAGGCCTGGAAGCGCTTTCTCGAGGCGCTGATCGCGGAGAATGTGAAGGTCACGCTTGTCGGCTCGACGCGGGCGGATGACATCGTGCGGGATGCCGAACATCTGCATCTCTACAAGCAGGCCGGCGTCGAACGCTTCCTGATGGGGATGGAGAACACTGACGAGCAGGTGTTGAGCAAGATCCAGAAGGGCGGCTCCACGACGACAGATCGCGAGGCGATCCGCCTGATGCGCAAGCATGGCATGCTGTCGATGGCGACGTGGGTCGTGGGCTTCGAGGAAGAGCGCGACAGGGACTACTGGCGGCAGCTGCGCCAGCTGCTGGCCTATGATCCGGACCAGATCCAGAGCGTTTACGTGACGCCGCATCGCTGGACGCCGTTTTTCACGCTCGCCGCCGGGCGAAAGGTGATCCAGACCGACCAGTCGAAATGGGACTACAAGCATCAGGTTCTGGCGACGCGACACGTGCCACCTTGGCGCGTTTTCCTGTGGGTGAAGTTCATCGAGTTCGTGATGCAGACGCGGCCGAAGGCGCTACTGCGTGTGCTGACGCTGAAGGATCCGAAGATCCGCCGCGCGCAACGCTGGTATTACCAGATGGGCCGGCGCGTGTGGTTTCACGAGGTGATCGGCTTCTTCCTGCGCGACAGGCGGCTGCGCAACGGGCCCACGGTCGAGGATTTCTGGGGCGCAACGCAGGAGCACGAGGAAGAGGCGCTGGCCATTCCGATCCGCAAGCCGCGCGGCGCGGTCACCCTGCCGATTGGGCGGCAACCGTCGCCCGGACAGTAGCCTAGCGCATCAGGAAGCGGATCAGGCGGCGGGCGCGCTTGCCGTAGGGGGGCGAGAGCCAGTTGGCGGGGTTGATGAAGCCGGTGCGGAAGACGGCGCGCTGGTGTGTGAAGCGATCAAAGCCCGCCTTGCCGTGATAGGCGCCCCAGCCGCTGGCGCCGACGCCGCCGAAGGGTAGCCCCTCCTGCGCAAAGTGCAGCAGCGTGGCGTTGATGGTGACGCCGCCGGAATGGGTGTGGTCCATCACGATGTTCTGCTCGCGCCGGTCTTCGGCGAAGACATAGAGCGCGAGCGGATGAGGGTGCGAGTTGATCCAGTGCAGCGCATCTTCAAGCGAGTCGTAGCCGATGATCGGCAGGACGGGCGCGAAGATCTCGTCGCGGATCAGCATGCTGGATTGCGGCGGGTTCACCACCACGACGGGCGGCAGGACGCGGCGGTCTCGGTCCGACGGCGCGGGATGGCGCATGACCTTTGCGCCGCCGAGTTCGGCTTCGTTGACGGCAGCCGTCATGCGGTCGAATGCACCGACGCTGATGAGACTGGAATAGTCGGGGCCGAGGTCGGGGTAGAGCCGGCGCGCTTCGGCCATCACCAGTTCGGCGAACTCCATCGCGCGCTCGCGCGGGGCGAGCACATAGTCGGGCGCAATGCAGGTCTGGCCCGCGTTGAGGAACTTGCCCAGCGCAATGGACTTCACCGCCTTGGTCAGCGAGCCCGAGGGGCAGATCAGCGCCGGCGATTTGCCGCCAAGTTCGAGCGTGGTGGGCGTGAGATTTTCGGCGGCGGAGGCGGCGACCTTGCGGCCAACGGATGTGGAGCCGGTGAAAACGATGTGGTCGAAGGGCTGGCGCGTGAAGTCAGCGGCGACATCGGGACCCCCGAGGACGACGCCGACGACCTCCTCCTTGTATGTCTCGCGGATGGCGCGTTTCAGCAGGTCCGAGAAGTTCACCGTGTGCTCGGACGGCTTGATGATGGCGTGGTTGCCGGCGGCCAGCGCCTCGGCCAGCGGGGCGAGAGCGAGCTGCAGCGGATAGTTCCACGGCGAGACGATGCCGACGACGCCCAGCGGTTCGGGGCGCACCCAGGCGGAGCCCGGCCAGAAGTTGAGATCGACTTCGCGGTGGCTGGGCTGCATCCACCATTTCACATGCTTGCGGGCATGGCGGATGCCGGACACGAGAACTGCAACTTCGAGCAGCGACGTCTCGAAACGCGAACGATTGCCGAAATCAGCGGAGATAGCGTCGGCGAAGGCGTCGGCGCGCTTGCGCACCATGTCCTCAAGTTCCTGCAGGCGCTCTGTGCGGATGCGGGCGTTGGGCGGCCCTTCACGGCGCTGGGCCGCGCGCTGCAACGACAGCAGGCGGGCCGTCTCTGTTACTGGAGGAGTGTTTCCGTCCATCCGGTCGCCCCGTCTTCAATGTGGGAGTTGAGCCGGAGCGGTTGCCGGTTTCAAGCAGAATCAGAGCCGAAGGTCAGTTAGGCCCGCGAAGTCTGGCCTCGGCGGCCTTCGCAACCTCGCGCGGGCGGGAACCGAACTGGCGGTTGGCCAGGGCCGCAACGATCACAAGGGTGGCTGCAACAAAGGCCCACCACGCAACGAACCAAGCGAGAACCGCGATGGCGAGGAAGAAGGCACGCAGGCCGTGGGTGAACTGTCCCGCAGCCGCAATGTTCATTTCGGCCACGCTGGCGGCGGCTTCCTCTGCCCCGGGCTCACCGGCCTCGGGCGTCGCGGCCAGCATGACAGCCGAATAGTTGAACACGCGATAGGCCCAGCCGAACTTGAAGAAGGCATAGGCATAGAGCCCCATCACCACCGCGGTCTTCACATAGAAGCCGGGGCGGTCGATCTCCACATGAATCACGCTCTGCTCGAACGCGTTGATGATGGTGTCGGCCGCGGTGAGCAGGCCGAAGCCGGCGCCGACGGCCAGCAGGGCTGTTGAGGCGAAGAACGATGTGGCCTGTTGCAGGCCCGTGATGATGTTCGCGTCGACGAGGCGGACCTGCCGTTTCGCCATCTGACGCATCCATTCGCGGCGCTGCGTCTTCATCGCGGACGAAAGCGTGCGGTGATGCCAGGGCGAAGAGTCGATCAGCCAGCCCAGGAAGCCCCAGGCAAAGAGGAAGAAGGCCAGCGCTCCGCCGTCGAGCCAGGTCATGGTTGCGCCCCCAGGATTCGGGGGGAGTTAGAAGGAATGCGAGGGGGCGGGCAAGCTCCGGATACGCGCTTTCATTCGCCCGGGTCGATTGCCCTGCGGGATGCTGTCGTATCGCCGTCCGAAATCAGTGGAGAGCTGGGGACGCGGATCGCTCCGCAGGTTTTGGTTCGTGGTCCGTAGTTCGTAGTCCGGTTCGCGGAAGTTCCGCGTCCCCGCGAGCGGGTTTCCCCTCTCGCATCGCCCCCGCCCTACAGGTTTCTGCAGAAGCCCTCCATGCGGAGCGACGAGCGCATATTGCGCTCACGCGGGAGGGGGTTGGATGAGATTGCGCGTCTCCTACAGCGGGATTTGGGTAGTGGGTTGAGAGAGTTGGCGAACTTTTTCGGCCGCCACATTTCATTCGGCCGAATCTGAACGCGCGCAACCACCGCTCATCCTGACGAATGTCAGAATCCAGGAGCGGTTGAGCGCCTTGAACGGGCTTGAAGCTCCAAGCCAGAACAAGCCTCAACGTCAGCCCTGGGTCCTGACTTTCGTCAGGACGAGTGGAGCAGGTTCGTATCGTTGAAGAAGGCGGCCGCTCAACCTCGCCCGAGGAAGTCGAGTTTGCCGATGGGGACGCCGCTGTGGCGGAGGATCGCGTAGGCGGTCGTCACGTGAAACAGGAAGTTGGGCAGTGCGAAGCCGGTGAGGAAGCCGAGGCCCTTGAAGGGGAAGTCGCCGCTCGGGGTCTTCAGCACGATGTCTTTTTCCTCCGAGCCATCGATGGCGGAGGCGGGCACGCTTTTCACATAGTCGATGGTCTTCGCGATACGGGCGCGGAGGTCGGCCATCGTGGTCTCGGTGTCGGGCATTGCGGGCGGCGTGCCGCCGGAGAGGCGGGCCATGGCGCCCTTGGCGCTGTCGCTGGCCAGCTGGATCTGCGAGGAGAGCGGCCGCATGTCGGGCGCGAGGCGCTGGGTCACCAGCACGTCGGGGTCGAAGCTGCGTGCTTTTGCGTTTTCCTCGGCCTTGACCAGCAACTGGTCGAGATTTCCAAGCATGCGCAGGAACACCGGCGCGCTGGCCGTGTACATCGAAATTGTCATGATCCGTCCCTTGTTGGCCCGGCCCGTCCGCCGGACTATGCAGGGGATATGGGCGCCGTTTTCGCTGCCGCAATCTGCTAAGGTCCGAATCGTCGCTACCGGGGATAAGTCGTGAAACTGCAATTCTGGTTCGAATACGCCTCGACCTATTCCTATCCGGCCGTGATGCGGATCGACAAAGCGGCGGCTGCGCGGGGCGTCGCTATCGAGTGGCGGCCGTTTCTGCTGGGGCCGCTGTTTCATGCACAGCAGGGGCTGAAGGACAGCCCGTTCAATGCGGTGCCCGTGAAGGGCTCGTACATGTGGCGCGACATGGAGCGGGTCTGCGAGAAGCATGGCCTGCCCTTCCGGCGGCCCGGGCGGTTTCCGCAGAACGGGCTGGTCGCGGCGCGGATCACCCTGTCGCTGCCGCAGGAAGCACGGGGCAACTTCGTGAAGGCGGTGTTCCAGGCAAACTTTGTCCACGACCGCGATATTTCCGATCCGCAGATCCTGCATGCCGCGGCGCGGCGGGCGGGGCTGGATCCGCTGGAAGTGCTGGCGGCGATGACCTCGGAGCCGGTGAAGCAGCAGCTCAAGGACGAGACCCAGCGCGCGGCCGACCTCGGGATTTTCGGGGCGCCGAGCTTCGTGACCGAGGACGGCGAGCTCTTCTGGGGCAATGACCGGATCGAGGACGCTCTTGATTGGGCGGTCCGGGGGACGCTAAGACCCAACACCCAGAACTGAATACTTGGTACGTCGGGAGTTTCGTCATGGCCTTCGTCCTTTCCGAAGAGCAGCAGATGCTGCGCGACAGCGCGTTGTCATTCGCCAGCGAGAAGCTTCCGATCAGCCAGCTGCGCGCGCTTCGGGCCAAGGGCGAGGGATATGACCGGGCCGCGTGGTCCGAGATGGCCGAGCTGGGCTTTGCCGGCGTGCTGATCCCGGAAGAGTTCGGCGGCTCGGGCTTTGGATATGTCGGGCTTGGGCAGGTTCTGGAAGCGCAGGGGCGCACGATTGCAGCCTCCCCTCTTCTTTCCACGGCGATGGTGGGCGCGTCGGCGCTGATCATGGCGGGCAGCCAAGCGCAGAAGGAAGCGTGGCTTCCGAAGATCGCGTCGGGCGAGGCGCTGACCGCGCTGGCGGTTGATGAAAGCGCGCATCATGATCCGGCGCACATCAAGCTGGCGGCGAAGAAGAGCGGCGCGGGCTACACACTGTCGGGCGACAAGCGTTATGTGGTTGATGGTGGTGATGCTGATCTGCTGATCGTCGCGGCGCGCACGTCTGGCGATGCCGGTGATGCGACGGGGATCACGCTCTTCCTCGTGCCGGCGAACGCCAAGGGCGTGACGCGGACGGCGCTGAAGACGCTTGATGCGCATGGCGCTGCGAACATCTCTTTCGCGGGCGTTGAGGTTGGCGCTGACGCTGTCCTCGGTTCGGTGGATGCTGGATATGCGACGCTGGAGGCGATCCTTGATCGCGCGCGCATAGGGCTTGCCGCTGAAATGCTGGGCGCGTCGGATGCGGCGTTCGAGATGACGGCGGAGTACCTGAAGGTGCGCAAGCAGTTCGGACAGCTGATCGGCTCGTTCCAGTCACTGCAGCATCGCGCGGCGATCATGTTCACCGAGCTGGAGCTGACGCGCTCTTGCGTTGCGGCGGCGCTGGATGGGCTGGACCGCAACGCCAACAACATTGCCGAGCTGGCCTCGCTGGCCAAAGCGCGTGCGGGCGAGACGCTGCACCTCATCTCCAACGAGACGGTGCAAATGCATGGCGGCATCGGCATGACCGATGTGCATGATAGCGGCCTCTACATGAAGCGCGCCCGCGTGCTCGAGGCTCTGTACGGAAGCGAGAGCTTCCACCGTGATCGTTACGCGCGGATCGGCGGATACTGATCGCCAAAATCTGACACCCCAAAGCGACAAGCCGCCCGCTGTTGAGCGGGCGGCTTGCTGTGGCGCGTCCTGGAGGGGCCGGCCGCGCCAGCGGGGGGAGGAAAGGCTCGCGCTGCCTACATGGGCGGCATGATGACCTTGTCGATGACGTGGATGACGCCGTTGGAAGCGTCGACGTCGGCGGTGACGACCGTGGCGTCGTTGACCATGACCTTGCCGGCCATGCTGCCGTCGACCTTGACGGTCGCGCCCTGCACGGTGGCGGGGGTCAGCGTCTGCGTGCCGATGGCGGAGGACATCACTTCAGCCGGCAGCACGTGGTAGGTGAGGATGGCGGTGAGCTTGGCCTTGTTTTCCGGCTTGAGCAGGTCTTCGACCGTGCCGGCCGGGAGAGCGGCGAAGGCCGCGTCGGTCGGCGCGAAGACGGTGAAAGGACCAGCGCCGCGCAGCGTCTGTTCGAGACCAGCGGCCTGGACAGCAGCGACGAGCGTGTTGAAGGAACCAGCGGCGACGGCAGTGTCGACGATATCCTTTTGCGCGACCGGAGCGGGCTCAGGCGCGGGAGCTTCGGCGACGGGCGCCGGAGCAGGCGTGGCGGGAGCGGTCTCGCCCGAGCAGGCAGAGACGGCCAGCAAGGCGATGGCGGCGACGGAGAAAGAAAGTTTCATGTTGGAGTTTCCCTCTTGGAGTTCCTGCATGCGGACCGGAAGCGAGCCGCGATGTTGTCTGTGAGAGGGCATACGGAGAGCGCGGGTAACTGGATCGGCGATAACGGAACTGTAATCACGAAAATGACTCAGTTCGGCCGCGCGGGCTCGGCGACGATGGGAACCATTGCCTCGTTGCGACGAAGAAAAGGCAACGTCCATGGCGGATCATAGAAGGCGAACTCGACGTCACCGACCGGTTTCATGCCTGCGATGCGCACGTGATTGAGCAGGCGTGATTCGGCCGCCTTCATGTCAGCGTCAGTTGCGATGCCGGTGAAGGAGAGAACTCCCATGGTCCGCGCGGGGACTTCGACGAGCCTGACATCGGGGTTGGCCGGGGCGGGCAGCGTTTCCATCGTGTAGGTGGCGGGCATGGTGAAGGTAATGACCCACTCTTCGCCTGATCCGGCAGCTTGTTGGGTGACCGGAGCTGTCATCGCGATCTTCTCGCGGGGCGCCTGGGTCACGGGCGCGGTCATGGCGATCTTTTCCCCGCCGCGTTCCGTGGCGAAGATGTAGTCGGCGAGAGGGCCGAACCCGGCGAAGCGGGCGTCCCACGCGTTCCCGCTAACGGTGGTTTCCGCAACGATGGTGGACGCATACTGCCTGACCTCGAAGTCACCGTCTGCAAGGCTGACGGAGAAGTCGGGCTCTTCGACGCCCTCGGTGGCGCAACCTGCGAGAGCGGCAAGACCGGCCGCCAGGATGATACCGCGCATGAGAAGTCTCCTAGTCGATGGTCTGTACGTACTCACTGCGTGCACGGATCAGACTGGGCGCGGTCTCGCCAATCAGATGGGGACGGGCGGCGGGCCGAAACGGTCGCCCTTCGGGCTGGAGCGTCCGCAAAGCAGGATGATCAGGACGATCACCGCTGCGATCCATAACAGACTTACGCCAATCGCGACGAAGATCTCAAGGACGACCGCGAAGATCACCGGATCTGCCGGCCTGGTGGCCATGAATTCGGGGAAGCGGCTGAAGGCGTTGCCCATCAGGTAGATGCCGTACGCGCTGAACGGCAGCGGGATCAGCGCCCACCAGCCGGTTCGGCCTGTGTCGTGCAGGCGGCGGACGATGGCGGCGGAGAGCGGGATGATGTGGAGAGCGAGGCTGATCCCGGCATAGGGCATGAAGAAGCGGAATATGTCTTTCATGAGTGCGAGCGCCTGCTCGGCTCGTTGCTCGGCCAATTCGCTGCCATAGGCTTCGTCGAACCACCCGCCCATGCCCAGGCGGTTGCTGAATTCCAGCTGCAACCAGATGCCGAACGCCGACCCTAATCCATAGAGGACGAGGACGACCGTGATCGCGTAGGGCCAGAAATCGTGCAGGGCCATGCGGCCGTTGAAGTTCAGAATGCCGGCGAGGCCGGCGCCGAGTTTGCGGAAGTAGGTTTTCATGATGCCCCTCGCGCGCGGACGTGCTGGCGTTTTCCGGGTCCGAGTATACCTTTAGCACCGACAAAGTCAGCGCGCACGCTGCGGGGAGAGAAACGGCCAATGACGAACAAGTGGAATGCACAGAACAGCGATCCTGTGGCGCGCGGGCTGATGCAGGGATTTCCGCCTCCGCCGGAACTGCGGGTTGGCACAGAAGGCGACATTTCCGGTAGCTCGTTTCCGCAGACGCGGTGGGCGTTCAGCCATCAGCGCGAACTGAAGGCGACGGCGAATGTGCGGCGCGGATCCGCGCCGGCGAGCGCCCTGCCCCGCAAGCTGCGCGATGACATCGATGGCGTCTCCTTCACCACGATGGAAGGCGAGCAGATGACCTGGGCGCAGTCGGTGGATGCGATGTTCACGGATGGCATCGTGATCCTGCATCGCGGGAGCGTGGTTTATGAGACCTATCGCGGGGCGCTGACGCCGGAGCTTCCGCACATTGCGTTCTCTATGACGAAGTCCTTCGTCGGGCTGCTGGCCGGGGTGCTGGCGCACGAAGGCGCGATTGATCCGGCGGCGCCGGTTGCGCACTACATTCCAGAACTTGAGGGATCGGCCTTTGCAGACGCGACTGTACGGCAGGTGATGGATATGACGGTCGGGGTGAAATACTCCGAGGTCTACACCGACCCGGCCGCCGAAGTGCGCACTTATGGGATTGCGGCAGGCTATGGAAAACCGCCCGAGGGATATGACGGGCCGCGCTCGATCGTGGATTTCCTGCGCACGCTGAAGAAGCAGGGCGAGCATGGGGCGGCATTCGCCTACAAGACCTGCAACACCGAAGTGCTTGCGTGGATCGCGCAGCGCGTGACGGGCACGCCGATGGCGCAGCTGATCTCGGAGCGCATCTGGCAGAGGATCGGCGCGGAAGAAGATGCCAACATCATCGTCGATCCGGTGGGCATGGCAGCCTGCGGAGGCGGCATGAGCCTCGCGCTGCGCGACCTCGCGCGGTTTGGCGAGATGATGCGCAATAGCGGCAGGTTCAACGGCCAGGAGATCGTGCCTGGCGCCGTGGTGGACGATATCGCGCGCGGGGCGAAGCCTGAGGATTTCGCGAAGGCGGGATATACGACGATGCAGGGCTGGAGCTATCGCGGCCAGTGGTGGGTGAGCCACAACAATCTCGGCGCCTATACCGCGCGCGGCATTCATGGCCAGGCGTGCTGGATCGCGCCGACGGCCGAGCTGGTTATTGCGCGGTTCGCCTCGCATCCGGTTGCGGCGAACGGCAATTCGGTTTTGGACAAGGTGTCCCTGCCCGCCTACGCGGCGATGGCGGCGCATCTCATGCGCGGGTGATCAAGCCGATCCCGCCCCTAGCCTTTCATTGCGGCCCCGCTAGGGTGCGCGCCAACAAGAGCAAGAGACGTTCGGGAGACTATCGGCATGATGATCGACAACCTGTTTTCGCTGAAGGGGCGCGTGGCGCTTGTTACCGGCGGATCGCGCGGGATCGGCAAGATGATCGCGCAGGGATTCGTGGAGAGCGGGGCGAAGACCTACATCTCCGCGCGCAAGGCCGATGCGTGTGATGCGACGGCGGCAGAGCTGACGGCGCTGGGCCATGCGGAGTGTATCTCGCTGCCGCAGGACATCTCGACGGTGGCGGGCGGCAAGATGCTGGCCGAGGAAATCTACAAGCGCGAAGGCAAGCTCGACATCCTCGTCAACAATGCGGGTGCGGCGTGGGGCGCGCCGTTCGAGGAATTTCCCGAGCATGGCTGGGACAAGGTGATGGACCTCAACGTGAAGTCGCCCTTCTTCCTGACGCAGGCTCTGCATGCCGCGCTGAAGAAGGCGGCGACGCCGGAGCGGCCCGCCAAGGTGATCAACATCTGTTCGATCGATGGCATCCGCCTGAATCCGTGGGACACGTATTCATATCACGCGTCGAAATCCTCGCTGCTGTACCTGACCAAGCGGATGGCGGCGCGCCTGATCGACGACAATATCGTCGTGACGGCGATTGCGCCTGGGCCGTTCGCGTCCGAGATGAACAAGGCCGCGCGCGACCATGAAGATGCGGTCGCAGCGCGCACCCCCTCGCGCCGTATCGGCCGCGACGAAGACATGGCCGGCACGGCGATCTTCCTCGCCTCGAAGGCTGGGGATTATGTCGTTGGCGATTCCATCGCGGTCGACGGAGGCATCGCCTACGCCAGCCTGCCCAAGGATGGGCCGAGCTAGGCTGCAACCATAGTCATTGTTACAGGAGGCGCCCGGTTCCCGCCGGGCGCCTCTTTTTACACCTTCCGCTGCAGGAACCGCTCGGCCCTGCCCTTCGTTGGTTGCTCACGACCATAGCGAAGAAGGTGCAAGCCATGTCTACCCATGTTGACGACCTGATCGCCCATCCGCAGCGACACTTTGGGCGTCCGAGCGAGGTCTTGACGGATTCACGCCTCACGGCGGACGAGAAGTTGAAGGTCCTTGAGAGCTGGAAGCACGACGCTGCGCGGCTCGCCGAGTCGACCGCCGAGAACATGTCGGGCGGCGAGGAAAGCGATCTGCGTGATGTTTCCAAGGCGTTGCTTGAGCTCAAGGCTGTCGAACCGGCCGTGGTGACAAAGCCAAAGCGCACACGTCGCTGGGGAACAGGCGGATCCAGCATGACGGGTAGCCTGGCCATCGGCGCAATGCTGGGCGCGGGCGCGGGCTTGGTCGCCGTAGCCATCACAGGCCCGTCCCTGGCTATCGTTGCGCAGACCACAGTCGTCGGTCTGATCCTCGGCGGCATTGTGGGCACTGTGCGCAGGGCTGCTGTCTGAACGGAACACTGTCTTGCGGGCGGACGTTAGCCACACGACATCCAGCATTGTCGAACAGGAGTTTATCCCATGAAGATGATCCTCATCGCCGGTTCCATCGCCGCCGGACTAGCAGCAACCGCCTGCACGCAATCCGGTAACACGGAGCGCGGTGCGCTGACGGGCGCCATTCTCGGCGGGGCGGCTGGCGCCATCATCGGCAACAACACCGGAGACGGTGATGCGGGCCAGGGCGCAGCTATCGGTGCAGGCGCAGGCGCCATCGCTGGCGGTGTCGCGGGCGCTTCTTCAGACAACAACAACAATCGCGCCAATGTCGGCCCGAACGGTGAAGCGCTCGTCTACGACCGTAACGCAGACCGGTATTACTACGTCGACCGTCGCTCGGGTCGCGCTTATTGGTCCAACGGCGAATACCGCGGCTGATGACTTGGGGGCCGGCGCAGGTGCGCAGGCAATAGTGGAATAGAGTCGTACACGCCATGGACGAGATGAACGAACACGATCTGGTCCGCGAGATTGATAGGGACGTGTCCAATCGCAACGGCCAGATCCTGCTGTGGGTTTGCCTCGGCGTGGTCGCCGTTGTGATGCTCGCCGGCGCAGTGATCCTGTTTCGGCAGGCCTACTGACCGGGAACCATTCTCCCCGCACGCACGTTGTCAGGGGCGGGGAGATCAGCCCATGAAAACCATTGCACTGTTCAATCCGAGATCCGGATCAGTCCCTGCTGACTCGCGCGAGCGCCTTTTGGCTGTTCTCGAGGAAGTGGGCCATGCTGGCGCGGAGTTGGTCGAGACCGATCCTGAGGACCAGGAAGGGCAGCTGCGTGCCCTCGCCGCCAAATCACCAGACCTTTTCATAGTCTGGGGCGGCGATGGCACATTGCGCGCAGCACTGACCACCGTTGGCGAAGTTACATCGAACCTTCTGCTTCTGCCCGGCGGCACGATGAATCTGCTTCCCAGTACCGTGCACGGCCAGAAAGGTTGGGAGGAGGTGCTTCGTGATGTGATCCGGAGTCCGCGCCGGAAGTCTCTGCCGGCGGGCGAAGTCAACGGTCAGAAATTCTATTGCGCGATGCTTGCCGGCGCCCCGGCTCGCTTTGCCGAAGCGCGCGAGAGCCTGCGCCGCGGCGACCTCGGGAAGGCCGCAACGGAGGCGCGCGTGGCGATCGACGTGCTGAACAACCTTCACCTCGACGCGCGATATGGCGATGGATACACCTTTGGCGGCGCGCGTCTGCCCACGACCAGCATGATCGGAGCAATCGTTGGCGCACTGACGAAGGCAGGCACCGGCATGGAAGTCGCAGCGCTGGCAAATCCCACAACGGGCGGAGCCATGAACGTTGTGTGGAGCTCGTTCTTCACCGATTGGCGCAACGCCCCGGGCGTCGAAGTGGCGCCTGCAACGGCGCTGGAAATTTCGAGCGAGGACGACGAGGAGATCCCCGTCATCGCCGATGGCGAGCCGGCCGAGGGCGGATCGCATGTGAGCGTGCGCTACATCGAGGACGCCGCAACCTGCCTGGTGGCGGCATGACGGCCCTGCCCGTCCGGTTGATGCATCTGTCCGATATTCATTTCGGCCATGAAGACACCAACGCACTCAAGGCAACGGCGGCGTACGCCAAGGCCAACAGGCCCGATGCGATCGTGGTGGCGGGCGACATCACACAGCAAGGCCGGCGCGAAGAATTCGCAGCGGCGCGCAAATGGTTCGATGAATTCGACGTCCCGGTGATCGTGGCGCCCGGCAATCATGACACGCCGATCATCCACCTTGCGGCGCGCGTGACCGATCCGTTCGGCCGTTATGAGCGGTATATGGAAGGTCTGGACAGTGTCGGGCGGCTGGTGGAGCTGCGCGATGGCGCGATCCGCATCTGCGCGCTCAATACCGCGCGTGGCGTGCAGACGCGGCTCAACTGGGCGGATGGCGTGATCGACATCAACGATCTGACCAAAGTTCTCGACTTGCTCTCGGCAGGGCCACCCGAGGCGTGGCGGCTGCTGATCTGCCACCACCCATTACACGAACCGGGGCTATCGAAGGTGTCGGTCGACACGAAGCGGGGCCGCCGTGCGCTGGACCTTTGCGCAGAGGCGCAGGTCGACGCAATCTTTACCGGGCACATCCATGACGCCTTCGCGCATCGCCTAGAAAACACGCGGCGGCCGATGGTGCAGATGGGTTCGGGCACGCTGTCGACGCGCACGCGCGCATCGCGCCCCGGCTTCTGCATTGTGGAAATCGCGGGCGACAGGCTGACCCAGGACGTCGTGTCCATTGAAGGCGACGGGCTGGACATCAGCCGCAATTACGACTCGCAGTCACTGAGTCTTGGTGGCGTCGCAAGTGGAACTCCGGGGCCAACTGCCCGTTGATCCCGCGTGGAGGATTCAACATGCTTAGATGGACGCTCATCTTTCTCGTCGTGGCCGTGATCGCGGCCGTTTTCGGCTTTGGCGGTATCGCTGCTTCGGCCGCTGGGATCGCCCAGATCCTGTTCTTTATCTTCCTGGTGCTGTTCGTGATCTCTGCCGTGATGGGGATGACCCGACGCGGCGGTGTCTAGAGACGCCTTGGAAGAATGTCAGGCAGCCCGGCCCTCGGCCGGGCTGTTTGCGTTTGGGGCGCCAAGAGATTGCAGCTTTATGGTGCGGCGGTTTCGGGTGGAGGCGCTGGCGGCGGACGCGCGCCTGTGACGCCATTGATCCGCGGGATGACGATGCGCACGATACGGCCGCTGGATGGTGAGGGTACGTCTTCGAATACGCCGTGCACCTGCTTTGCGAAGGCGTTCATCAACGTGGCGCCAATCCCCTGCCCGTTCGAGCTGGTCTCAGCCCCGACACCATCATCTTCAACCGCAAGGACAGCCTGGTTTTCGATAATCCGATAGCTGACCTTCACCTTGCCTCCCTTTGGACGGCCCGTCATCGGGAAAGCGTGCTTCACGGAGTTGGTAACAGCTTCCGCCGTGAACAGGGCCAGCGGCACCGCGACATCGGCGTCGATGGTATCGGCGTCAATCTCGGCTTCGATCTTGATGTTCTGGTCTTCCGCGCCGAGCGCCTGATCCAGCTGGCCGGCGAGTTCAGAGAAGAATTTCTGCGACTCGACGGTGCGGATATTGTTGTGCTCGTAGAGTGACTGGTGGATCAGCGACAGCGCGTTGATCCGCGCGCGCGCATCATCGAGCACGGCCTGCGCGTCGGCCGCGTCGGACGGATCGGGCCAGTAGGGCATGCGGGCGCTGATGACCGACAGCGTGCCGGGCACCAGTTCGGCCGGCCGCGCCCGGATCGCACCGTGGCGTTCCATATAGCGCATGTCACCGTGCCGGCCGGCGGACAGCCAGTCCATCAGCCGGGTTTCGGCCTCGCCCAGATCGA
>Ga0209480_10001926_pt1 | contig 14659 bp, 11 predicted proteins | sample JI61114C2DNA_FD_187501 | JGI IMG/M metagenome (GOLD analysis project Ga0209480, IMG submission 187501) | Wastewater effluent complex algal communities from Wisconsin, to seasonally profile nutrient transformation and Carbon sequestration -... | ecosystem: Engineered > WWTP > Effluent > Algae...
AGCCAGAAATGTGTCCACACGATAGCCTATAGCCGGGAAGGCCAATTGTTATTCACTGGTTTTTATTGTTTTATAGGTGTTCATGCTTTCGCCGCAAAAAGGCGGCTCAGGTTTGAAGACCAATCCCGCATCTGCGGGACTTCAATCCCTAGGTGCCTTGGTCATCCCGCACATGCGGGACTGCTTTTGGGGGATAGTGGAATTTGAAAGCATTCCTCATATGATCCCAAAATCTAATGCTCGGAGGTGCTTTTTGAAAGCAATTGCCTCTTTTTTTGATTTTTCCCGATAGCCATCGGGAGGCAATTGGTCTTGAATCGTCCTTCGGAATCAGTTATCTCTGTTATCAACGGTTTTGGGATTGTGCTGTTGGGATACAACAGAACATATATTACTGTAATTGCTAGTTGGGAGGATCGGCCTCCTGGGATTTGGAAGTAAAGGCGCACTTTATCCTTGCATAAACTTTCATAAATAACTGCAGTCAAGTAATCCAGAGAAGTGGAGTAAAATCATTCAGTTCTTGCACTAACATTCCCACGGCTTGGATTACACCGAAAGGATAAAGTGTGGATTTGCAACAAATACCGGGAAGCCGCGGCTCTTTTGCTTACTTTTCCAGCTGAAGGGAAAAGTAAGTGCCCTCTTCCGCGGCAAGAGCGGACGATTTTTAATCTTGACTATGGAATTTTATTTACCGAGAACCTAGTAAACTCCGATTGGGATTAATTCAGTGCCGGGTTCTGACGGCTTAATCTGTAAATCATCAGTGCAGCCCGCTGTATTAGTAGTGGAAACTCCTTTAGATTAATTAATTCTCCTGGTTTATGTGCGCCACTTCCGGAAGCTCCCATACCATCAAGACTATCAACATATTTTGCTATATCCGAAATATCCCCAGCACCTCGGGCACCCGGATCTCCGGCCTTAGTCGCACCGATTCCCATATCCTGAGTAATCCGGTCAAGATATTTAACAAGATTATAGTTTCCTTCAGTAGGTTCCATTGCAGGCAGTCCATCAGTAAAGGAAATGCTGGCAGAAGTTCCATTGAGATTTTGGGATACTATAGCTTTCATCCTTTCTCTTGCCCTATCCCGCTGAACCTCTGAAATGAAACGAAGGTCACCTGCCACAAAAGCGGCAGGCGAGATAATGTTGGTTTTACCGATAGCTTCCATCCTCGCATTGGCAGGATCAAGCCGGATCTCAGAACCACCGCTAATCAAACCGGGATTGAAAGTAAGGTATTTCTCATCCTTAAGCTGAGTTCTGAATTCATTAATGATTCGGGCAGCTTCATATATTGCTCCATAGCCTGCATTTTCGCTGAAAATCCCGGCAGAATGTCCTGTTTTAGCAGTAACATTCAATGTCCAGCCACCGATACCTCTTCTGGCCACAGCAACAGTATTTAAGCCTTGTGCCCCCTCAAAACCCAGAGCAATTTCTGTAGTTTTTGCGCGCTCAATGAAATCCCTTCTTGCAACCTCATGCGGAGAACCTGAACTTTCCTCATCGCCGGTGAAATAGGCGATGATAAATGTATTTTTTAATAAACCGAGTTCATGCAATGCTTTAAGAGCAGATATCATAACCACATTACCACCCTTCATATCATTCACTCCCTGTCCGGTTGCGGTAGAATCGTTCAGTTTCTGATAAGGACTGAACTCCATATCCAGTTCAAAAACTGTATCAAGATGACCAATCAGAAAAAGTCGCTTGCCCTGGCTTCCCTTACGGCTGGCGACAAGATGGCCGGCACGACGTAAGGAATCGGGCAAATCAACCCACTCTGTCGTAAAGCCAAGTTTATCAAGTTCTCTCCGGTAAACCGCACCTACCTTTTTCACCCCATCCACGTTCAGTGTCCCGCTGTTAATATTGACTGATTCAATCAGTAATTCTTCCGCTTCCCCGTGATGGGCTTTCAGATAATCAATGATCTTCTTTTCATCAGAACTTAGCTGAGCCGATGCACTTTGTGCGATAAGTAGTAAGAGGAATAGGTAAAATATTTTCATAGATTTTAATTTATTTCGTCTGGACTATGATTTGTATGATTGTAATGATACCTATTTTCATAATAATCAAATAAATCACCTGAATCACGGTTCAGACATCGTTTTCATTTTGTCTGAACTGTGATTTTTTTGATTAGTGTGATTGTAGTGATTAATATTATCATAAAAAATCAGTTCAATCATCAGAATCATGGTTCAGACCATCTAATTTTTCCATTTAAAGGTTTTAATCATCTGGTCTATATCCCTTTTAACAAAATCCAGAACCGGCTGTATTGAATCGAGCCTTGGCTGTTCATTGAAATAAAGGGCTCCCCGAAGATAGTTCTTTGTACTGTCTGTCAGATAAAATTGTACCGAAGATGCCGTATTCCCATCTATCGAGTAATAGATCCCATAAACCTTTTCCCCGGGATAAGAGATGGTTCCCTCATCTATTGCTGTAGCCTTTACGGTATGTTTAAATGCAAATGTCCTGGCATCTTCAGTAAGCTGATTGAACTCGGCGGCAGAGGAAATAGGCTGATAACTTAAATGGATCCTTCCATTAAATTGAGGATAATTAACATTTAGCCAGCAAGGCTTTGAATCCCTGCTGCTATCCTGTCTAACCTGTGCATATTCCGGAAATTCAAAGGTATACGGACAATCACCCGAATAAGTCAGGTATTTTTTTTCAGGAAATTCAATTCTGAAATAGGCCCGTGGTTTGGGGGAATATTCATTCCCACAGGAGTTAATGAGGAGGGTAATCAAAAGCAACAGGTATGGATAGCGTGTTTTCATCAGCTATTCCATATTTCCCATGACTTTTCGGCCTGCATATGCAGCATTTCCATACCGTTCTTAACAGTGGCACCTTTGGCCTTTCCCCGTTTAAGAAATTCCGTTTCCGCAGGATTATACACCAGATCGTAAAGCAGGTGTTTGCTGCTCAATGATTCGTAAGGGATATCCGGACATTCTTCAATATTTGGAGCAGTACCAAGAGGAGTCGTATTGATGATCAGCAGATGTTCATTCATAATATCTGCCGTCAGTTTCTTATAGCTCAATTGCTTCCGAATGTTTCTTCTCGAAACTAACTGATAAGAAATTCCCAGCTTTTCGAGCACATAAGCAACTGCCCTCGATGCCCCTCCCGTTCCGAGTACGAGAGCCTTTTGATGATATTTCTTAATTAATGGCTTTAAAGACTCCTCAAAAGCATATGCATCAGTATTGTAACCCTCTAATCTGACATTCATGGAGGAAAGTTCTCCACTGAAAAATGCCTCCACAGGCTGATGATTTAAAATTTTTATGCAATTTACCGCATCAATCTCCTTTGCTGCCGGATCAATCCTATCCAGATAATACATAACCCCAATCTTATGAGGTACAGTCACATTTAGTCCGCACAGGTCGGGAATGCTTTTTATGAGATCAGGCAGATCACTCAGATTAGGAAGTGGGTATAATTCATACTGATGGTTATCCAGTCCTTCATTTTCAAATTTTTCGGTAAAAAATTTTTTTGAGAATGAATGAGTCAGGGGATAACCTATCAGACCGTATTTTTTCATGCTAAATTAAATTGATGGCTGGTATTATCAGGCTTAAAAATGCCAATACCTATTTTGTTTCCATATTCAGAAAATGATCGAAAGTATCACTTCTCAATCCCAGGCGCAATGTTTCAACCGGAATAACATCTGCAGGTGCAATATTACCAAGATTGATATTCGAACCTATCAATTTAATGAACCAAACCTGCTGAGCCTTTTGTGGGGCTTCCCAGATAATGGTTTCTGCAGGAATCTGAGTTAATATCTCATCTACCAGACCCTGTCTAACTTCACCCGAATCACGATAAAGGCCAACATTTCCACTCTCACGGGCCTCTGCGATAACCTTCCAGGATCCGGCTTCAATTTCAGCCTTCATTAAACTAATCCACTTATATGGAGCAAAAATCTTTGCCGCATCTTTTGAGCCAACCTCTGAAATAACCGTCACCTGTTCGCTAAGCTTGCTTATATACTCACACTTTTCTTCATGAGGTATAGTAATTGATCCATCAGATACTTCGGCAAACTTCATATCGAATTTATCAAGCACCCGGCGATAATCATCAAATTGATTTCTTATTATAAACGCCTCAAAGAGAGTCCCGCCAAAGTAAACTGGAATATTTGCATCCCTGTAAATCTTTAGTTTGTTTTCCAGATTGGGTGTTACATATGATGTAGCCCATCCCAGTTTTACAATATCAGTATGTGGTCCTGCAACTTCCAGGAAATCTTCAATCTGACGTACACTTAGTCCCTTATCCATAACCATAGTAAGGCCATTCTGACGCGGTTTTTGTGTACGCTCAGGGATATTCTTTAGAGTATAATTCATTTGTTATTATAATTGATTATAGAATGCCTTTAAATGTATTTCCATCTTTTAAATCAGGCTATTCACACAGTGCAAATCTCCAAAAAAAAATCAAAACCTAAAGGCTAATATTTTTTTCCTTTTTTAACGGGTATAACGATTAATAATATCTACAATAACCTTATTTTCATGCAGTTGAGGAAGATATTCAAATAGAATATGATGTTTTTCCGGATCTGAATTCAATGCAGTCTCGAGGTAGATAAGTGCTTCGCTGAACTGGTGTGCCGCAAATAGATAGGCTACCATTCGGTAATATAGTTCGGCTGAGTCGGGATTGTTTTTAATTCCTTCAGAAATGATCTCGATGGCTGAGTCCAGTTTATCCTGTTCAAATAAAATAGACGAATAATCCAGCCAGGCCTCAATATCCACAGGATTTAACTCCAGAACCTTTTCATAGGCCTTTTCTGATTCAGGCAATTGCTTCAATTTGTATTGGGCATCCGCAATAGCGAACCAGTAATCAGCATTTTTATCATCCAGATCCAGTGCTTTCTTATAAAAATAGAGAGATTCAAAAAACCTTTCCTCAAAATCAAGTGTTACCCCGATACCAAACCAGGCATCAGATTGTGTGGGATCAAGTTTTACTGATTTTTTATAATATGAGCGTGCCTCGTCCATACGTTCGAGTTTCTCATAACACTCCCCAATGGCACAATAAGTATCTCCACTGGGCGGTTCGTATTCAAATGTTTGCTTGTAAACCTCAATAGCCTCAGCATAACGGTCGAGATGAACCAGTGCATTACCCTTATTGAAGTAGGCCGAAGCAAAATTATCTTTGATCAGGATGGCGTAATCATAAGCATCGATAGACTTTTCAAAAAGATCCATCTTATTAAATGCATTTCCCAAATTATACCATGCAGCATAAGAATAAGGCTCATTATCAATGTATTGCTCGTAAAACTTAATGCTTTCTTCCTGCTTATCCAGAACATCATAACAGAATGCAAGCTCATAAAGTGCATCCTGATTTTCCATATTTTGCTGCAAACATTGTTTAAGATAGCTTACGGAGTTCTCATAATCGCCCATACTCTGATAGACGTAAGCAATATGAAGTAAGATCTCATCCGTGCTTTCAGCAAGGGTCAATGCCTTTTCGTAGTTATCAAGAGCATCCTGGTGCCGCTCCATACCCTCATAAACGTTGCCCCTGATGGTATAAATGTCGGCTTCTGAAGGTTCCAGAGTTTCGGCGCGGCCAAGTGATTCAAATGCAAGATCAAACTGATTGGTTGCCACGTATAGCTGAGCCTGCTTTATTGAAAATACTGCTGCAAATGGATGCTGATTAATGGCATATTCAGTAACCTGCAATGCTTTAATCGGATCGTTTTTTTCGATATAGTATTCTATAATATTTTCAAATGCCTGAGCATCAAAAAAATACTGATCCTGATTACGGATCATCTCTTCATATCTTTCTACCGAAAATCTGGGATCTTCGGAAAAACCAAACTCAAAATCTTCTTCCATCCTGAAATAATACGATTAAGAACGTTCTCCAGGCTCATTATGTATATACAACTGAGCCATATTTATTTTAAATTAAGGCAAATCGCTAATTGTTTTGCTTTTATTTTTCAACATCCTGACAACTCAGAATCTAATTGGCTGAAAATAAATAAATAAAGAGGCCGTTTTTCGGATATGTTTTTATCATGAAGCTTTCAAACTGCCCTTGGGAGAATTGCTTAACTTTACAAAAATACGAAATTTTATGCAAATAGATATTTTACCTGTATTAAATGCCCTTGGAATACAGGCAATCAACGAAGCATGCAGTACCGGGAATGTTTGGAGCAGCAATACGCAGCAAAATCTGCACCATGTTTTTTCACCGGTAGATGGTAAAAAGATTGCCTCGGTAAGATTCTCCAATAGTTCGGATTATGAAACCGCGGTTCTGAAAGCTGAAAATGCATTCAAGGATTGGCGTTTATGGCCTGCCCCAAAGCGGGGTGAAGTGATCAGACAATTGGGCGAAGCGCTCCGGCAGCATAAGACTGATCTGGGTAAGCTCGTTAGCTATGAAATGGGCAAGAGTTTGCAGGAGGGATATGGAGAGGTACAGGAAATGATAGATATCTGCGATTTTAGCGTAGGCTTATCGCGGCAGTTATATGGACTTACCATGCACTCGGAAAGACCGGCCCACCGGATGTATGAGCAATGGCATCCGCTAGGAATAGTTGGTATTATATCAGCCTTCAATTTCCCTGTTGCCGTTTGGGCATGGAATATGACCATCGCTTTGGTTTGTGGTGATGTTTGTATCTGGAAACCTTCAGAGAAAACTCCGCTAACGGCTATTGCATGCCAGCGGATTTTACAAAAAGTATTTGAGTCAAATGATGTCCCTGAAGGGGTGTCATGCCTTTTAGTTGGTGATCGCAGCATAGGGGAACTATTGAGTCAGGATAAAAGGATAGGCCTGGTCTCTGCTACAGGTTCAACCCGAATGGGAAAGGCTGTCGGAGCAGCAGTGGGTGCACGTCTGGGCCGGAGCTTACTCGAACTTGGGGGGAATAACGCCATTATCATTTCTAAAGATGCAGATCTTGAAATGTCATTGGTAGGTGCCGTATTTGGCGCGGTTGGGACTGCCGGACAACGTTGTACTTCAACCCGCCGACTGATCATTCATGAAAGTGTTTACGATACGTTCAGGGATAAGCTGGTGAATGCTTACAGACAATTGAAAATCGGTAATCCGCTTGATGAAAGTATGCATGTTGGTCCCTTAATCGATAAAGAAGCGGTTAAGGCCTATCTCAGCTCTATTGAAAAATGTAAGGCCGAAGGTGGCAATTTCGTGGTGGAAGGTGGTATTCTTGAAGGGGAAGGATATGAGTCAGGATGTTATGTAAAACCCTGTATTGCAGAGGCAAAAAATGATTTTGAGATCGTCAGACACGAAACCTTTGCCCCAATTCTCTATCTTATGAAATATAAATCCCTCGACGAGGCTATTGCAATGCAGAATGCTGTCCCACAGGGACTTTCATCAGCAATCATGTCCCTTAACCTGCGGGAAGCAGAACAGTTTCTTTCCTGTGCGGGATCAGATTGCGGAATTGCCAATGTAAATATTGGTACTTCAGGCGCTGAAATTGGCGGGGCTTTTGGAGGCGAAAAAGAAACCGGTGGTGGCAGGGAATCGGGATCAGATGCCTGGAAAGCCTATATGCGTCGTCAAACCAATACGATCAACTACTCGGATAAACTACCACTAGCACAGGGAATTAAGTTTGATCTTGAATAAGATACTTATCAATCTTTTACACTTAACAGAACATAGCCATTAGCCGAAAGCAAGCCTTTATTATCATTGAAATTTATCTGATTCCACATAATTTTCAGCTTTAGACCATTAAATTCAAGGCTATGTGAAAGCAGTTCCCTGGAGACCTGCAAGGCTTGTTTATCAGCTATTTTCTGTTTCTGAAATTCGACGTCTAATTGATTGATTAAGGTATCCAGGATGATAGATTTTTCTTCAGATCCATAAATCACTTTCAATTTATTCTGCTTCCCGACCCGGTTAATGAGCAAATTCTTAGCATTAATGGTGTTCAACAAGGTATCAGATGAAATACTAAGGGGAAGCAGATAATCTGCATCATTTAAAGGGAGGAGCTCAGCATTAAATGCTTCAACGGTATTTTTCCCAAGATTCAGTTTGGAATCGTTTTCCTCATCAGGATGGAGGTTCAGATAATTGTATAACCAAAGTTTCTGCCTGCTTTTTATCTCCCAGTTAGAGGTTCTGGAATCATATTTCTGGTTCGCATCAACAGAAAGCAATGAATCTTCAACCTGCCCCGGATCCTGTTTTAAAATAGGGCTGAAACTTTCCAGACCATGCATATTCACAAGGTAATCCACAATATTAATCATCCGGTTCATATCTTCTTTGCCTGCCTTAAGTTTTAATGCAATGATCTTATCCCCATCAAGTGATCCCTGCTTTTTGAACAATTGTCTCAGTTCATTGATCTGAGATCTTTCTGATGTAGAAAATGCCCCTTGGGGACCGTAAACAGATAGTAGAGTTACCAGACATAAGCTGAATGGGATAATCATGATATTCTGAGCTTTTGAGATCAGAAAGTAAACGCAAATAAATGAGAGCCAGGCAGCCAAAATGATTAGAAAATAACGTTCCTCAGTAATTCCATAATCAAGTACTCTAGCCAAAACTGCCCAGACAAGCAATAATATTAATGGGATAAGCACGTAATAAAAACTCCGGCTAAATGTTTTCAGCCATTTATTTTCATCCCGATCCCTTACAGGATATATGAGAAGCAATGATAAGATCCCAAAAACTGCATAACCAAGGATCAGATTGGAAACCAGCCCTTTAGGAAGTTCCCATTCGATCAGGATCTTAGCCTCATAGGCAAGCAGTATAATTGCATATACCGTGGCCAGAGGAATAAGAACGAATTGGGTGAATATTTTAAGTCCGGCGGGATAAGTTTTATCCTCTTCAAGTTCATTTAAACTGGCCGGAATGCCCGACAGGAAAAACACAGTCTGGAAGATGCCTGCGATCCAGACCCAAAGTATGGCAAAAGTATCCCACTCAAATTTAAAATTAAACAGGAAATTCATTGATCCAATGGCAGCAGCAAGCCCAAGAAACAGTGCCGCACTATAGATTCCCCCGATTAAAAAACGCAGAAAAATTATCCTGTTGAATTGCCAGAAGGCATTGATATGGCCCTTGCCGATATAAGCAGCAAAGGAAACTGAAAGGTGAAAAGCCAGTGCAAGCAAAACAAATCTGAAAATATCTGTTTCACGCTTTAATGGGTCTATTAAATAAAATAAAGCAATGCCTAAGAGAATTACCAAAACCCTAAGCAGCAATTTTTTCAGAAAGGAAAAAGTATTGTTCTCAAAAAAAAGACTGAGTGTAAGGGATAGGACAAGACCCAGGTTAGCCACCATAATCAGCCTCAGACAAACATTCTCTGCAGCTGTTTTTAATTCGCTTATTTCGATTAAGACCGTTGCTGCCATGGTCCCGAGCAGAGCAAAACCAATTTCAAACGGGAAACGTGTTAAAACACTCCTTATTGAATGGACAAAAGTCTTCAGGGAAGGAAATTTCATAGCGATTGTTTACCTAAAGATACAATTTAAAGAAATATTTACCTGGCTAATATTCAGCTAACCAATAACTTATATCCTTTGCCATGTACATTGATAATCTCCACCTTTGGATCTTCTTTCAGGTATTTACGAAGCTTACTCAGAAAAACATCCATACTTCGTCCATTGAAGTAGTTATCATCATGCCAGATTGAAATTAATGCTTCTTCGCGGGTCAAAACTTCATTTTTTTTAAGACATAGAAGCCTGAGTAATTCAGCTTCTTTAGTCGATAACTTTTGCTGGGAATCGGCATTCGTAATCAGTTGTGCAGTATAGTCAAATTTATAGTTGCCGATGTCAAATTTAGTTTGCTGATCTGAGGCTTCGGTCTTTTCAGGATCTGATACCCGTTTAAACAAAGCATTAATCCTTAAAAGCAATTCCTCAATGCGGAATGGTTTGGTGATATAATCATCCCCTCCTAAATTGTATGCTTCCGATTTATCCTCAATCATGGTCTTGGCTGTTGCAAAAATGATTGGAATATTCGGGTTAATGCGGCGTATGTCTTTACCCAGTGTAAAACCATCCTTTTTGGGCATCATCACATCGAAAATACACATATCAAAATGGTGGGTATTGAAGGCTTTAAGAGCTTCATCGCCATCCTGACAAAGTACAACTTCAAATTTTCCTTTTAACTGCAAATAATCCTGTAAAAGCATTCCCAGATTCGGGTCATCTTCGGCTAGTAATATTTTTTTCATCCGGTCATTTTTTTGTTTTTCACCCCCGTAGCTTCGGGATGAAGGGATCATGCTTTAATAGTTATACTCTTGCGGATTTTGGCAAAATCATGATGTTGTATATCTGGGGCTCCAGAAAGGCTGAAATCTTAAATTCATCCACCTGCAGTTTATGCCACAAATTTTAAAGGAAGACTTATTTCAAATTCTGATCCAACATCCTTTTCACTCTTCACCCTGATTGTTCCATTCAAACGCTTTACAATATTGCTCACGTAACTTAAACCCAAACCAAAGCCTTTTACATCATGTAAATTCCCGGTTGGAATCCGGTAAAACTGGTCAAATATTTTTGAAAGCTGATCTTTGCTCATCCCAATTCCCTTATCTGCAACCCTAATGATAAGGTTCTTACCTGAAACGAGGGTGCTGATCTTTATCTGCGGATTCTCAGGACTATACTTATTGGCATTATCAAGCAGGTTAAAGATCACATTTGACAGGTGAAGTTCATCCCCACTAACAGTAGAATATCCGGCTTTTAGATCAAGATCAATGCTGGCATTTCTCTTCTGAAGCTGAAGCGACATACTATCGACGATCGCTGAAAGAAGATCATTCATATCCACATCCCTGTGTTCAAGTTTTAAGTCACCCTTATCAATTTTTGCAATGTTAAGTACACGTTCAATATGACTTCCCAAACGGACATTTTCGTCGTAAATAATATTCGCTAAACGCTCAATACGGCTTTTATCTGTTGTAAGTTCAGGATCTTTCAGAGCCTCACTCGCAATCATGATGGTAGCAACCGGAGTTTTAAACTCATGGGTCATATTATTTATAAAATCGGTCTTCATTTCTGATATCTTCTTTTGCATCAGAATAGAATGAATGGTATACCCAAAGCTGAAAATCAGAACCAGCAATAAACCACCCGACAAGCCTAACATGGCTGTCATATTAGAAAGAATGATGGAGTTTTTATCCGGGAAAGTAATAGTTAACATTCCTGAATCCCGGATCATATCCTTTGGAAAAAGCGGGGTCTCATAGCTGTTGTAAGGCAGGAACTTCGTTTGATTAGAAGCTCTGGTAAAAATTAGGGAGTCCCGCTCTGCAGAAGTGACCTTGTACTCATAATTACTCAGAATGGAGAGATTACGCAATTCTGATCTGAGCATGGAGTCAAGTGTCTGGGGATGAACACGTTTGTTAAGAGGAACATCAACCTCCCGGTATTCCTGATAAAGATCTTTAAATACATCCTCCTTATTTTGTTTCTCCTCGGCAAAATATTGCTTCACTTTTTGTACTCTATTGTCCTGCTCGACTTCATTTACATCTGGCGGGCGCGGCAGATTTCGTAATCTAGGGCGCGGAATTGTACGCAGAAATGCACCCTCAACAGGATCGAAAACAATATACTGAGTCACAGAATCAGGTAATAATCCAGGGGCAGAACTGGAGATTGCAGTATTTATTTGGGGATAAGCTCTTGGAGCCCTGGAAATTGTTCTTCGGGTTTGTTCGTGGATTTGACCAAAGGCATCCTCAACCTGATACACATCCACGCGAAAGTTATATTCAAGATCTTTTAACTCAGACGCTGTAACCGCATCATTAAACGAAACCACATTCGGATATCTTGCTCTCAGCAGACTATCCCTGATCATGAAAATACTATCTGCTTTCCTTTGCTGAACCATCAAATACTTTTCATCCGACAATCTTGGTCTGCTACGCTTAATTTTCACAGGCTTTTCGGGTGCAGCTACAAACACCGGTGGCTTTTCGATAATTGCGGGTTCAGGGAGTCTGATAAACTCTGCCTTTTTTTCAAGGAAATTATTTGCATCCCTTTTAGCCAGACGTTCAACTACATTGTTTAAAGCTTCATGCACTGACTGGTCAAACAAGCGCGATTGCAGTTGGAAGGACTGTCTGAAAAAATACCATTGCATTCCCATCACACCCAGCAAAGCGAAGGCCATTAATCCAATTATTAAACTGATACTTTTACTCTTCATCCTGAAACAAAAATACGCAACACTCTCTTTGTCAATCTAGTTTTAACATATTTTAACAAAGCATTAACAAAATCGCATTCATCAGCCATTTACTTTTGGTTCTGCAAAGCAGATGATTGAGCTCTGATTGTAAGCATAATTATCAATTTGATGATTCAATCATGATAGGGGTTCTAATTTAACTATGCAGAAATTATTAAACTAAAAACAAGACATATGAAAAGGTTCATTCTCAATCCACACCTTATGCTGATGGCATTTATTACCCTGATCGTTTTAAGTTCAGGTACTTCAGCTAAAGCACAGGTAGAAAAAAAAATCAATCAAAGTATTATTATTAAAAATGGGGATACCATAATTAATGGAAAAAAATTGAGCGAGGCCGATCAGGAAGAACGAATGCGCTTGAGGCAGGAGTTTAAAGAGATTGAGGGCCGTATCAAAGGCAAAGACGGGTCCTTTGAAAAAAGAGTATTGATTAAGCCAAAAGATGGAAAGGAAAATGAGATCATCATCAGCCGTAAAGCTGACGGTCCACATGTTTTACACTGGCAAGATGGCGACATGAAGGAGTTTGAATTTGATTTAAAAGATAAAATGCCGGGGGGATTGCATGTGTTCAAGTTTAACGGAGACAGTATGTCATTTGACTTTAATACTGATACTATTCTGAAGGAGTTCAGGTTCCAGATGGATGGTCTGGATAGTAACCTCAGAAAACGAATTATCACCATGCACCGGGATATGGTTCCAGGGGCTCCCGGGGCACCTCGTATGCCTCGAATGCCCAGAGCACCTATGCATCCGGTTCCACCCATGTCTTTTGAATTTGAACGTGGGGAATTCCCGGGGATCCGGAACAGGAATAATTCTTCCTCCTTTAATTTTAATTCCACTGACAAAAATGGAATATCCAGCAGGATGAATATTCGCCTCAGCGATGCAGAAAAAGATCAGTTGAAAACGATTACAGGAATTGAAAATGCTGCCAATCTGCTGGATGTCAAAGATCTGACACTGTTTCCGAATTTTTCAAATGGCAAGCTCGGGATCTCCTTCAATTTAGAGACCAAGGGAGCAATAAAGCTGAAGATTCTGAATACTGATCTGAAGCCGGTATTTACGGATGAGCTGCCCGGTTTCAATGGATCTTATATGAAGCAGATACCATTAGCAGAAAATGGAGTTTATTATATTACTATTGAACAAAATAAGGTTTGGTTTATAAAACGATTGGTTAAAGAATGATGATTGGTTGAAATCAAAAAGCCCCGTCCCGGAATACCGGGCGGGGCTTATGATTTTATGATGTTTCAGGCTAATGATCAGAAAGGAAGATCATCATCCTCGGGTGCTGAACTGATATCAACCGGAGCTGCATATTCAGGAGCCGCCTGAGCAGAGCTGCCGGCAGCCAGGGGATTTATTCTCCATACAGCAAGAGTATTGAAGTATGATGTTTTATCAGTCTTAGGATCCTTCCAGGCTCGTCCACGAAGATTGAAAAACAATTCCACCTGATCGCCCACTTTAATATTATCGAACAGATTCACTTTATCCTGAACTGCCTCGAACTTCACAAATTCCGGATAAGTTGGATTTTCTGCATATTCAAGGATTAACTCGCGCTTTTTGAACTTCTCACTCACGGTAATTACCGGTGAGATCTCATGTACTTTACCTTTTATGTCCATGTATATAAAATTATTGGTGTGTTCGACTTTAGATCGTATTAAATTAACCGGCTCGTTTTGCAAAAACCTGTCGGCAGATACGATTTGTAAAAGTATAAAATTAAGGCAGTTTTTAATTGCTAACTTCGCAATTTATTATGCAAGTTTTCCACACAAAAAGTAAGATCATAATAACCTGCAACAATCGCCTGGCTCCTTATCTTAAACAGGAGGTGGAAGCAATGGGTTATCAGATAAAAAGAGCATTCAGTACTGGTTTGGAGCTGGAAGGCACGATCAATGATTGTATCCCTCTGAATCTGAATTTGCGTTGTGCAAGTCAGGTTCTATACTCTATCAAAGCCTTCACTGCCGAAAATCCGGCAAGACTTTATAAGGAATTAATGGAAATATCATGGGAGGAGCTGATTGACTTTACCGGCTATTTCTCAGTCAGTTCAACTGTCGATAATGAAACGATTACTACTCCGCTCTTCGCAAATCTGAAAGTGAAAGATGCAATTGTAGACCGTATTAAGGAGAAAAAGGAGATAAGGCCAAATACCGGACCGGAAACAAACAAAGCGGTTATCCACCTATACTGGAAAGAAAATGATGCTGAGATTTTTATAGATACTTCC
>Ga0209480_10001930_pt1 | contig 14653 bp, 12 predicted proteins | sample JI61114C2DNA_FD_187501 | JGI IMG/M metagenome (GOLD analysis project Ga0209480, IMG submission 187501) | Wastewater effluent complex algal communities from Wisconsin, to seasonally profile nutrient transformation and Carbon sequestration -... | ecosystem: Engineered > WWTP > Effluent > Algae...
GTTCTTCATGTCTAGCTTGAGCGCCAGGCCTTTTCTTAGCCACTTATAGAAGTTAATGGCATGCGGATTTATATCGTTAAGAAGGGCTTGTTCTGGCAAGAGACCAAGGGCGACAGCCAGCCCGCCACAGAACGGCTCTACAAGTCTCTTTGTCTTTAGATGGTTTGTGACAATTGGCTTCAGGTAAGGAACAAGCCAGCGCTTGCCTCCAGCCCATTTTAACGGTGGCCGCATGCCAAGGCCATCGCCAAGGAAGAGTCTAGATTTCGTATCGAGAACGGTAGCCAATGGTTATCCTGGTAGAGTTAAGAGATTAGCGCGTGTGCTCTTCTATTCTGCTGGCAAGGCCATAGCCTTGTGCGTATCCTTGAAAAGTGTTAGGCCATTATCAGGTACACATATTTACTTGTCTACCTTGCTGCATATCTTTTGGCTATCTCCTCTTCGCCTCTTTACTTTCGAATAGTCTAATAAACTGGTTTCTGCTCATTAATTTTCTTCGTCAATGTCGCTTGCTAATGATAAGCAATGAGTTTAAATATCCGATAGGATGGTGAAAATTGTTGAGAGAAAGGCTAAGGGAGAAGGCATGCGAGAGTGTTTAGTAGAGATAGTCGGTATTGGAACTTCAAGATGCTTGTGTCGGTGTCGCCGTAAGAACGTAGGCGGAATGAAGGAGACTTGGGTTGAATGTCAGGCGATGGATTCGGAAGCAGAAGCTAGTCTCAGAAAGGCCTACCACGGTGACACTGCTGTTTATAGAATCCGTAGCATAGATAATAACGAGTCCCTGGCTACTTTTCAGGGATTCATTGAGAAGATTGGTGGACGTGACGCATTAATTACTCTCTCTGGTGCGCCCGATTTTCTTCATCCAGGGTTCTAGAGCTTATAACTGTATGTTCTGTCTGTGGAGAATTTCAGGGTGCCAACAAATTATTGCCAAGAATTGGCCTACTGGTTTCTTCGCTTACACGGCTTTCTTCTTTTAGACAATTTTGTTATGCAAGAATCAACTTCGTCTGCAATCGGGGAGATCGATTTGTTAGCATATCGCCGAGTCTTTGTGCACCAGGGAATCGGTGATGCTTTAGCAGATTCGCATGACCTGTTTAAGGAAATGCAAGTCGGTTTTAACCCAGATGGGAGTTGGGCAAAGGATATTGCCATACTAGTGGAGTGTAAGGGCGGTACCTGCGATGTAGCTAGCCTTGAAAGGGCATTTTCGCTCAATCATCTTCGCGCTGGTTTTGGCAGAATTGGAGTTGCTAGCCCTGATGTTCTCGAAAACCTTGCACTAGAGCTAACTACCAATAAGTCTGTGTTAGTAGAGAACCTGGTATGTGCGAAACTCCTAGTGATAAACGAACAGAGACAGCAAGCTAAAACGATAGAAGATATAGCGCACGTGATTACAACGGCTGAAATTGATCGCTTTATAAAGGGTAGAATTCAACACTATAGAGCCAATAAGAGAGCGGCGTGGTGCTTATTTCCGAAAGACTTGTTTCAGTTCATGATTTGGAGTGAAAGTAATGGCCACGAATAGTGATGTTACTTATGACATTTAAACTCCTCCACACCTCTGACTGGCACCTTGGGCGTATGCTATACGGCCGAAAGAGACACGCTGAGTTTAGTAAATTTCTTGACTGGCTGCTTGATCTGATTGAGGCTGAGAAGATCGACGGCCTTGTTATTGCTGGCGACATTTTTGATACCACAACACCTAGCAATTCTGCACAGGGGCTCTACTATAGCTTTTTAACACGAGTTTCACGGACATGCTGTCGTCATGTCGTTGTGGTTGGCGGCAATCATGATTCTGCGTCTTTTTTAAATGCGCCTCAGGGGTTACTCAAGAGTTTAAATGTGCATGTATTTGGCTCCTGCTCATCCGATTCTAGTGATGACATCTTGTTGTTGTCTGATGCATCTGGTGAGCCAGAACTGATCGTTGGTGCGGTCCCCTATCTTCGCGACAGAGACATCAGAACTGTAGAAGCTGGTGAGAATCTCACTGACAAAACCACTAAGCTGGCTGAAGGGATTAAGAGTCACTATCAAAAGCTCGGCGTCTTGGCTTTAGAGAAACGTCTGGAGTGTGGCAAGGAAGTACCGATCGTTTTTACAGGTCATCTATATGCGGCAGGCGGCGAAAGTATTGATGGCGATGGTGTTCGAGAGCTCTATATAGGTACTCTCGCCAGAATTACATCTGAGTATTTTCCGGAGTGTCTCAACTATCTTGCTCTTGGACATTTGCATGTACCACAAGTAATTTCTGGTCATGAAAATATGAGATACAGCGGCTCTCCATTGCCAATGGGCTTTGGAGAGGCAACGCATGTTAAGTCAGTATGTCTAGTTGAGTTTTGCGGCAAAGAACCGAAGATTCGATTGATAGACGTGCCGAGATTTCAGTCATTGCGACAGATAAAAGGTGATCTAGCCTTTATCAAATCTGAGTTGGCCGCTTTGGTACAAGCTGGCACAAGCATATGGGTGGAAGTAATCTATAACGGCAGTGCAATCGTTCCTAACTTGCGGGAACTGATTGATGCTGCGATAGATGGAAGTCCCGTTGAAGTAATTAAGATCAAGAATAATCAAATCTTTAATGCTGTTTTATCATCTATGGAAGTCAAAGAAAGCCTAGAGGATTTGAAACCGGGTGAAGTTTTCAACCGTTGCTTGCTCGCCAATAAGGTACCTGAGGACAGATTCGTTGAATTATCCGCGCTCTTCGCTTTAGCCCTAGAAGGTTTATATCAAGACGAAGCTTCAGCTGGGGAATCATCGTAAATGCGAATACTGAAAGTTCGTTTTAAGAATTTGAATTCACTACTTGGTGAGTGGTCGATCGATTTTACCCATTCGGCGTTTGTAGCTGATGGTCTGTTTGCGATTTCCGGCCCTACTGGTGCTGGTAAAACTACCCTGTTGGATGCAATTTGCTTGTCACTGTATGGGCGAACCCCACGACTGAGGACCATCTCTAAAACGTCTAACGAAATAATGTCGCGGCACGCTGGTGAATGCTTTGCTGAGCTTACTTTTGAGACAAGGTCTGGAACATATGTTGCTCATTGGAGCCAAAAGAAAGCTTATTCGAGGTCCTCTGGTGAACTTCAGCCGCCAATTCACGAACTGAGTGATGCGAAAACCGGCTCTGTAATCTCGAAAAAGATCAAGGAAGTAGCAGAAAAAATTGAGCAAGTAACTGGACTAAACTTTGATCGATTTACACGGTCAGTGATGCTAGCGCAAGGAGAGTTCGCTGCTTTCCTAAAGGCATCTCCGGATGAGCGTTCGCCTATCCTTGAGCAGATAACTGGCACCGACGTATATAGCAAGATTTCTGTGAGAGTTCACGAGAAGCGGAATGAAGCTGCTGCTTTGGTCAAGCTCAAAACTATTGAAGTGAATGCAGTGAGTGTTCTTTCTGTCGATGAGGAGCAGGCTTTAGATCAGAAGTTGCAAGTAGTCACAGCAATTGTTGACGAGACAAGAAATAAGATTAATGGTGCGCTTGAGCAATTGAATTGGTTTCAAGAGGACCGGAAGCTGTCTGAGCGTAAACGCGAATTACTATCGCTTGCTGAAAATATTGCTAAAGATGTTGCATTGTTTGAACCGAATCAACTAGTGATAAAGCGCGCTAATAGTGCTCTACAGCTTGCTGGCCAGTTTTCAACGTTAGATAGTATGCGCAAGAATTTGCGAGCAGAGCAACTTCTGTTGAACAGGTGCTCAACAGAGCTGCCAGCTCTTCAGCTTAAAGTCGAAGATTTGAGAGTGGCAGCCAATGAGGCACAGCTTGCTCTGGATGTAGAGAAAGCTAGAGCTCTCGAAGTGCGAAGTAATATTAGTGAGGCTCGTGCTATCGACGCTGTCCTTGCCGAAAAGGCCGCTGCTTATGCAGCGCTTCTTGAATCTCGTAGAGTGAAAGAAGCCGCATTGGAGAAGCTAAGATCAGAAATTTTAGATTTACTGAGTCAGGAGAAAATAGTTCAGCTTAAGATTCCATCTATTAGAACCCAAATTGATGCTGTACCTAACGGCGACGCGCTATTAAGCGAACTTCCTGCTCTCCGGATTCTTTTGAAGACCTGGGAAGATCTTGAAAACAACATTGGAGTTCTGTCTCAAAAACTTGAGAATTATTCCTCTCAACTTGCTTCTGAAGAAGAGAAGTTGAGAATGTTAAAAAGTGAAATGGAGAGGTCTACTGAACTACAGGAGAACATTGCTCATCGGGTAAAGGTAGTTAAGGATAAGCAAGCTGCCGAGTCGCAAGGTAGAACGAGTTTGGAGCTGGCTTCTGCTTTAAGTGAATTGAAGGCAGACGAAACGATAATTCGAAATGTAATTTCGGGAATCAGTTCCGTGGAAAGTCTTCAGGTTAAAGTTGACACAATTCAAGCAAAGATTTTGGACCTGCAGCGTCAGATTGAGAGCCTCCAGGCGGAGAGTGTTAGAGCTGATCTAGTTTTATATGCTGCGATCGAAAAAGAAGCACTTTTACAAAAACAGGCGAATTTGGAGCATCGAATCCAATCACTTGAGGCGCATCGAGCGGCATTGCAGGATGATGAACCTTGCCCACTCTGCGGCTCTTTAGATCATCCCTATGCCTCTGTTTATCCAACCATTGCTAGTGATGGTGATGCTAGCTTAAGGGAACACAGACAGCAGCTTGTTGAATTTCGTGCTGCTGCTACCGAGTTGACGGTAACGCTTAGTAAGTTAAACGCAGACCTCTCTAACGCGGAAGTTTATCATCTTGAGCTCAGTGAGGAGATGGAGAAACAAAAGTTACATGTCGCCGAGGCCAAAGAGATTTCACCTGAACTTATTGTTTCTCTTGATGAATCGCTTTTAACCGAGAGGGCGAATGAGTACTCTGAAAAACAGCAAAAGTTAGCTGCTGTTTTAGCATCGGCGAAGGAAATGGAGGAAGAGCTGTGTAATTTGGAGATCGATTCAAGGAAGTTTCTACAAGAACGCAACGGCTTGGAAACTCAATTGCAGGTTACTCAGCAGAATCGAGTGAATATTGCTGGAAATATTGATGGCCTGAGAGCCGAGCTCGTTGTGGCTAGAGAAAGGCATGACGAAGGCAAGTCAAATCTAAAAAACGGACTTGCACCATTTAGTGTGCCGTTAGAGTTTGGCGACAGCTTCGCCGATCAGATACTTTATTTGGCTGATGTAGTCGAAGCTCGAAGAGTACATTCAAATGAGCTGAATATTCTGGAGTTGGAATTGACTCGGCTCGCCAATTCGCGTGAGAGGCAAACTGCCTTGGCCGAGCAGCTTGCGCCAGACCTTCAGAACATTGTGACTGTAACAGAATCTTTGATTGCTGAGCGCGGAAAGCTCTGGGATACACGTTTATCGTTGATTGGAGAGAGGGCACTGGATGCTGTGGAAACTGAAACGGCAACTAGTCTCAATCTTGTCTCTGCCGCTTGTGATGTCTCTGCGCAGTTGCTGAATTCTGAGAGCCAATCACTTGCGATGCTCGTTGAAGAGAAGCGAGGGATTGAAGAGCGAATTGAGAAAATTCAATCTCAATGTTTATCGCATGAAACCGAATTTCTGGAGGGGTGCATTAGTCAAGGTTTCGTTGATGAGGCTGATTTTACTGCGGCCGGTTTGCCTAAAGAGGAGCTTGACGAACTGGAGGCTGCTGCGAAACACCTTAGTCGTGAGAGCGAGCACCTTAGGCATTCGCTTGATGAACTCGAGCTAGAATCAACTAGGCACAACTCTCAACGCAATTTTAGCGGTGAAGAGGATTCAATTCAGGCGCTTGTTATTGATCTGAAGGCTTTGGAAACTAGTTCCAGTGAAGAGATTGGTGCTATGAAGGACCGTTTGAATTCTAACTCCGCCAGCAGACGCGAGCTCTCCGACAAACGCGAGATTCAAGCAAAATTTGAAAATGACCTACTGAGGTGGGAAGAACTGCACTTTTTGATCGGCTCTGCTGATGGGAAGAAATTCCGGAATTTCGCTCAAGGATTGACCTTTGATATGGTGTTGGCGAACGCAAATCGACAATTGCAGAAGATGAGTGACAGATACTTGCTTCTGCGTGATAGTGCTTCGCCACTGGATTTAAATGTCATCGATAGTTATCAGGGCGGTGAGATTCGTTCGACTAAAAATCTATCGGGGGGCGAAAGTTTTATCGTTAGTTTGGCTCTGGCGCTTGGACTCTCCCAGATGGCAAGCAACAATGTGCGCGTAGATTCATTGTTTCTTGATGAGGGTTTTGGCACGCTTGATGAAGACGCTTTGGAACTCGCAATAGAGGCTCTTGCTAGTCTTAAGCACGAAGGAAAGATGATTGGTGTGATATCACACATAGAGTCACTAAAAGAGCGAATTGGAATTCAGCTTGAAGTGATACCACTATCAAATGGAAGAAGCAGAATTTCTGGTCCAGGAGTGGTCGCTAAAGTGCATTAGTGCCATTCTCCTGATCTTCTTCTATTTTGTTTTGCGTACAAGCGAGAGTTAAATACGCGCGAATATTTGGATCATGTTTGAATCATTCGGATTATACCCTGGGCGAGGCTCACTGAAATTCTGCGAAGTAATTTCCAGAGATGTAATGTTGGCAAGGAGGAATTGCTTCCAACCTTCATGCATATTCGACTCGCTTGCACCAGTCAATTGATAACCACTCAGCATTTCTTTATCAGTTTTTGATTTGCCGTAGCAGTGCGGCTCAACGATTCGAGAACCTTCGTTCTTGTAGTCGATTATTAGCTTTTGCTTGTTTGCGATTGCAGTCTTTATAATTTCTTCCATGGTTTGAACTCCAGATAGCATGGTGGTTTTTGCATTCAGGCAGAAGCCTCTTTTGTCAGTTGATTGCCGGTCTGGCAGTTATTTGCATTTGAGATTCCAGTTTATATCTGAACAGGCACATCGAAGGTCCAACGGAAGCGCCCCTTCCGTTGTCAACGTTAGCAGTGATGAACACTTTTTGCACAAAAAATTTTCATGAAGGTTTTGATAGGCCTGGACAACTTTTCTAAATTCAGCGGGTGTGTGCGTGGCCCACTTGTTGTAGTGAACGTTTGGATTGATTGCTGCTTGCTCGATATTGAATTGCTTGCAACTGTCGCTATATTTTGTTTTGATTTCTTCGAGGAGCGGCAATCTATCCTTCTGGTCCCAAGATGTGGCAGCTTTAGTCGCTAGCTTGAGTAGGTCATTGAGTTTCCCAATTGCGGGAGAAAAGAAGTCACCAAAATCATAGCTGCCGTGCGATTTATATACTACTGGTGCCTTTAGGTTGTGGCAGCAATTTGAGAAGAATTCTTCACCCCATCTTCGTAGTTTCGCTGCAGCTTCTGGAACTTTATTGTCTTCGAGGCTTGTTTCGAGCTCTGACCAGATGTCTTTCCAGTTGCTAATATGGGGGCCATTTTCTACATCCCAGCCTGTGAACGAGAGTCTGTTTTTCGAGGCAATTAGACCCTGATGGGATAAGAAGCTCGCCCAAACGCGATCGTGTGTAGTGATAATAAACTGTTTCTTCTGAAAGAGTTTTACTAGTAGTTCGCAGAGTAATCGTCTGTGATCTGCGTCGACAGACATTACGACATCATCTAGAACAACGATGTCAATTTTCTGCTCTGTGAGCTTTTCCATGAGCGCCAAATACAGGCATAATCCCATACTATCCTGGTGGCCTTCGCTATGCAGCGCATGTGGCGGATGCATGCCATAACCAAAGAAGTCAACTTTTAATATTATTGCGGCAGTTTCTGGTCGGAGTTCTGAAGTGAAGTTACCTTCATTGTCGCTATTCAGATACCGATAGAGTTCCACAAAACGGTCGTTGACTGAAGCGAATAGTTGATTTAGTATTGCGTCTCGGCTGATGAGAAAATTTTCGGAAATTGCTGTCGCTCGAAGGAGTGCTTTCTCACACTTACTCATCCGTAGCGATGCCATGTTTAGTGCTTGCCAAAGTGTACTGAGTTTGTGCAGGAAGACTTGTGATTTGATAGCTTCTGATTCGTTCGGAGCTAGTTTCTGTAGGTGATCATTTATGTCCGATAGCGCGGTATGACCATTCTCTGCTAGGACGGAGTTCATTGAGCCCGGATTGAACGAGAATGGGTAGTTTTCTATCGGGCTTTTGAGCTCGGTGATTGCTTGGTTGAGCCTATTTAACCAATCCGTTATGATCTTTTGACTGCTGGCTAATTCTGGCAATACTTGAATTTCGGAGATAATTTGCTTAAGTCCTTCCGCAATGGTTCCTAAAGCCGCTGTCAATCCACTTGCTAGGGCCTCAATACTTTCCTTGTCCTTAATCACAGAGGCAGAGTTTTTTATTTTTTTCGCCAGATAATCTGTAAGTTCTTGGTGATCCCATTGCATGTCACACAAGGGGCAACTGTCGGCCTTATCTTCTTCAACAGCTATTTGACCCAGCTGTGTTAACTGCATGCGCTTGTGTAATCGAAAAGCCGCTAAATCGTTTGTAATTTCTAGGAGCTTAGAAGTAAGTTCGTTTAGACCGCTAGAAATATCATCCCGTCGCGTCGTACTTTTAAGAAGGTTGCCTGCGACTTGTTTTGCGAATAAGTAGCTGTCTTTTTCTGAATTTGGTTGTACCGAAATGCCTGTGAACCAATCCAGATCAGTTGTCGCAGGCTGTAGACCAATATTGGTTCTGTGGGTATTTACAAGTGAGCGCATCACCTCTACTTCGAGACTAGCCCCTTCGCAACTGGCAAAAATTGCTTGCTTAGATTGTTCGACTGTTTCTTTTGCGTTTTTCCATTGCTCCTTAACTTTGCTTTCTAGTTTCTGTAGGGTCTTTCTAGTCGTCTCTACGTCTGGAATATTCAACAAGCCTTGAATTTGTTGAGCTCTTGTCGCACCATCGGCAGTAATTACTTTTAGAAGTTCACGCCTACTTAGAACGTAGTTCCCACGGCCCGCGGCTTCTAATATAGGCGCAAGAACCGCTGCGTGTTTCTCTGGGTATTTGAGCTTTCCAGCAGTTTTAAGATTTCGTTCTAAGTGAATATGCTCTTTTAAACCATTAATACTAAATGTAGCCTTCACCCATGCATCTTTCGGCTCAGCGGAAATATGCGCGCCATGTTCTTTGAGGGTAATGTCTTTTGTTCCGTCTCCAGACAGCCTAGCGATTTTACCGGTGAGTAGAAAATCGATGGCGTCAACAATTCCACTCTTGCCAGAACCATTTGGTCCATAAATTAGAAGGTTACCGCCATTAGGCTCAACCTTAAGATGTTTGATGCCTCGAAGATTGTGAACTTCAAGCTCAATTAATCGCATTTTTCAACCTCATCTTCTGAAGTCACATCGGCAAAGACTAGTTTTTCCATGGATTCTAAATTAGACCAGGGAACTGCTAGACTATCTGTTGATAGTACATCTAGCTCTTTGTCGGTGAAGAGTTTCGTCATGCGAATTTCAACGATGGTGGCCAAAATGATTTGTTGTTGAATGCTTTTATTTGAGTCGAAATTCACTTGATACCGCCTTGAAGGTGAACATGTCTGCGAGTTTTTGGAATGTCAAATGGATTCTGCCACAATTTCTGAACAGGTTAGAACTCTTTGATTAATTTCTCCTCCGCTCAAGGCGTGCTGATCAAGGATTGAAAATTTATTTGATCGTTCGTTCTCTAAATTCAAGTTCTAGAACTGCCTTGAGTGAATTCGCGTCGGCTTGCTTTTTACTCCTACTTCCCCTTCACCGCCAACTTATCTTTTTCGTGGCTGTGATTCTGCTGCCTATTTCCACCCGCGCATACCCCGCAGGTCAAACCCATCTTGGAGCATCGCTTGCACGCTGAACAGGTGTGACAGGCCATACAAGGATTCGCGCCTATGCAAGTGCTGGCTTGGGCCGCGCCAAAGCTTGCGGCGAAGCAAAGCATCGCCGCCAAAGCAAATTTCCCCACCGGCATTACCCCCGTGTAGCCTGGTTATTAACTTACCCGTTAATCAAAATAATAACGGTTGGCTAGAATACAATTGGATGGTTTTAACGTAGCGAGGTTCGAGCATCAAGATTTTTCAACGGCGATCAAGTCGAGCACTAAGTCATATACAGGCTCTTGTTGCGGTCTCCATTGCAATCGCGTCTGCTGTCGCCGCGGCTAGATTAGACGCTCAGGCCGCTGGCTCTGATGAGGTTCGTTCATCAATCCAAGATGAAATGACACGGTCTTCACTGCTGTGTCAGGCGGGGCGATACACCGAAGCTGAGCCCATTCTCCTGCGCTGCTTATCTCAATATGAGCTTACCGGAAAACAAGACGCCTTTCTTCTATCGATTCTAACTAACTTAGAACTCGTATATTCTCAGCTCGGAAAGCCGAAGGAAGCGGCCGCATGTCAGGCCAAAAGGCGTGCTTTAGAGGCTAAGTTCGACGCTGTAGACATGTCCTTTCCGTCTTCTGAACCCAAAGTGCGTCAGTCACAATTTGCTTCGCCTCGGGCCACTGCACAACTCATACCGTCATCATCATTGTCACCGCTGCCGCAAGAGCAAAGAGTGCCACGCCAGGAGCGGCAGTTGCAAGATGGCGCTCCAGCAACGAGTGGCATTCAGGCTGAAGTCAGAACTGTGATCGCTGCAACCGAGCACGATCGTGAATTGATTTTAGACCCGACCAAAGGCGAGCGAACTGTTTTCGACCACTATGAAACACGATATCGTGATGTTACCGTTGGGCTCCAAACTCCATATCAAGAGCCCGTCTATCGGCGCGAGCAGTACAACGTCACCAAAGAATCTGAGATTCCGGTCTTTGAAGACTTGCATTCGATGTGTTCAAGTCACTCGCTTGACGATATTGTCTATCAACGTTGTAAGACTGCCATCACAAATGGTGGCGCAGTTTTTGAGTTAGATAACGGCTTTGCTGTTCTTGTTCCAGAAAAGGTGAACCCTGATGATTGGCGCTTGGCCAAGGTTCGGGTGCAGAAAGATCCAACTTCGCCATTGCCTGCTATGTCCCTTATTAATTTGCGCACCGGCGCCAGCGTCAACTGCGAAGTGCTTGATAGTCGGTAGGGTGCCTTCAACTACAATATGAGCGAGAACAAAGGTGGCCAAGACCCGCCAGAGTCTTTGAACCTTTGGGAAGACTGGTTTATCGAAGACGAGAACGGTGTTAAGAGGGGAATCTTCGCTCCGGCGATTTATCCAGATGCCAAATTTATCTCATGGCGCTGGAGGCGTGATCAGCCCATTGGCGAGCTGTGCCTTTGAGTTCAAAGACTACCTGCGCTAAATCCAGATAAACTGCTTGCCCACTCGCGCAAGCCCTTCGTGAAATGGTTGTGCTTCCATGAATGATTTGTTTTTGGGTTCAGTACCAGATTGCTTCGTTTTTAAGAAGCTCACAATAAAATCAGTCTGGAGCCACTCGCGAAATGCGCGAGCATCCGCTAAAGGTGTACCATAGAGACCGCCGCCAAATGGGTTCTTGTGAAAGATATCTTGACCTTGTTTGTTTATGTAGAGTGAGGCACCGTTTTTGGTAAAAGCTACAGCAGCAAGCCCTTCCGAAAATGGAAAGGCTCGCGAGAAACTGCAAGCGACAACTTGCTGCCCGTTGCGATCGATGTATCCCAGGCCGTGAGCCGCGGAACGATTCAGAACAAGAGCGAGGCCTTCGGAAAACTGCCAGCAATAATCATACTTAGGCACAATTACTGTATGTCCTGCGAGATCTTTGTATCCGTATTTTCCTTTATCTTCAAAAACAACCAAACCTTCTGACGCATCAGCATTTGGCAGCGGGAAACCACTAATCGGATCATCACAGTGAACCTCAGTGTCAATTGCCTTTTCCCTGGCAGGATCAGGCCCTACACCTTGTATTTTCTCAGAGCTTGGGTACGATCTTTGCACCGATAGAATTACCTTGCCGTTGAGGTCAAGATAGTCGACTTGGCTAGAGTCAGGTATTTCGACAGCGGCAGCGCCGTCAGAATACGGATGAATATAGTTTTGATAGGTCGGTTCGAGTATTTGATTGCCCGCTAAATCTATCAATCCCCATTTTCTTCCAATGCGCACAGAAGAGCGCCCTTGCGAAAATGGTGTCACTCCATCAAAAACCTTATTGAAAGCAAGGCTGCCATCTTTCTTGATAAACTGCCATTTTAAATTGCCTTTCTCTACGCCAGCTAGGCCTTCTGAAAAGTCCTGAACAGACAAGTAAGTTGGCTGGATTGCAAGCTTTCCTGAAGTGTCTACAAAGGCCCAGCAATTGTGTGGATCTATTTGAACAGCAGCCAGCCCCTCAGAAAACGGCCTGGCGCTTACGAACTTATCGACAGTTTCAATTATTTTTCCACTCTTGTTGATGTAAGAAAAGTATGGCCCCTTACGGGTATCCACTGGGGTAATCGAAATCACAGCTAACCCTTCTGAAAATGGTCCTTTTTCAGTATCAGGAGTCAGGGGGCGATTGTTTCCTCGATCAATTACTTGAGCACCAGTCTTGTCGATATAACCAAATGGCGCATCATTGCTTCCAAATGCTTCATTATAGGCCCAGTGTAGACCTGCCCATAGCAAGACGGTAGCGCTTACTAAGAGCACCACAACAGTCAAAATAGTTTGCTTTTTGTTCAAGCTTTTCGTGCTGTGGGGAAGTTATTTTCGAGTGTAGCATGAGAAATCAATAGAGTAGTTGGCCTTGCCCCATTTATTGTGACAGCCATTAAGAGACAACTGCCAAAATAGACACTGCCGTTTACTCGTTATCTGGTATCGGGGCAGTGCGAAATGGATAAACAGTCAGATCAGGTTCGTGTATTTTCCATTCTGGAACTGGCCTGCCAGAATTCGTCATCATTCCAAATCGCGCCGATGATGTCTTCATCTTTGACTGTAAAAGTAAATTCTATTGCGATAAAGAACAGTATAATCGTTATCCTCTTGGTCTAGTGCGTGTCGTTTGTGGATGCTAGGGAACAAAATGCACAGATCCTGCCCATAGGTTCATACCATGAAGCTAACACAGCAACTCCTCCTCGCTCTAACAGCTATAGGCTTGTTCTGGGCTTCAGCGTGCCAGGCAGAGCCTGTGGCGCAGGTTCAAGGTTCTGCAACTGCCTCGCCTTCCGCATCAAAGTACCTAACTCAAGGTTACAAGCTTTACCAGCAGAAGAGTTTTCTTACTGCTTGTACTTACTTGCAGTATGCCATTGAAAAGGAAAACGCTGGAGCGAATGCCTGGCTCTATTTGGCCCATAGTCAATATGCTGTCGGGCGGCGAAAAGAAGCCATCGCAAGCTATAGCAATCTCAAAAAGTTCTATCCCTCCAGTCCTGAAGCAACTGTGGCCAGAGCCTGTCTTGCTAAGTTGGATCCACAGGGGCTTGCTAGTAAGCCTAGAGAAAATTCTCCACCGCCAGCATCGGTAGCCGGTAGTGAAAGCTCAGCTGTTGATTCGTCTTTGCTTAAGAGTGTTCGTATCGGCAGTTGGCGGCAAGATCATCCACCAATCACTGGTGGCATTGTGCGCCTGGTAAAAGACACAATCAAAGGATTGCCAGAGACTGTAAAATTGACTCTTTTAAAAGGCAATATAAAATTTCTTGTTGCCGTTACTTTAGTCGACCAATTTCCTTCGCTGGCTACGGTAGAAGGAGCCGGTTTCGATGGCCATACTTACAAGCGTTGTCCTGGCATGTTTCGCAATGGCACGGTGGTGATCTGCCAGAACCTCATTGATGAACAGACCGATGTCGTTGAGCCTCCAATACCGCTTTCGATTGTGTCTCAGAATTTTTATCATGAGCTCGGGCATGCGCTCGATGCTTGTTCTGGAAATTGCAGTTTGACTGATGAATACAAGCATTGTTACTTGCTTGATATTGCTCATATCCCTGATGATGCCGCTCGTCGGCTAAGTTATTTTATGCAAAAATCAGTCGTCGGCCAGGTTGAGAGTTGTGCCGAAATAACTGCGGTGCTCCTCGGTGGCTCAGAACACAGCGCCGAAGATATCAAAACTTACTTCCCGTTGACTATGAACTATTTGCGTAAGAAGTTAAATATTAACTAGCTATAGCAGTTATTGTGTTTGAAGTCGATGCAATTGCGGAATGTCGGTTGTCGATTAAGTTTGTAAGACTGCCATCATTAGTGGTGGCGCAGTTTTTGAGTTAGATAACGGCTTTACTGTCTTAGTTGCAGAAAAGGTGAACCCTGATGATTGGCGCTTGGCCAAGGTTCGGGTGCAGAAAGATCCAACTTCGCCATTGCCTGCCATGTCTCTTACTAATTTGCGCACCGGTGCCAGCGTGAACTGCGAAGTGCTTGATAGTCGGTAGGGTGGCAGGGGCGAATTGGTGAGCCAAAGATGCTCCAGCTATTCTCTAACTGACCTTATGCTCTGAATTTTGATAAGAATCTTCCGTATGTAAAAAAACACCTAGATGCATGGGGCGCGGCTGGTCACAAAAGAGACCAGCTCTAATTGAATGGCCTATCTTCAGCTTCGAATTTATAGACCCGGTCTTGTTTGTCAAGCCAAATAGTAAGATTGTCGTATCTGCTAACTTTGGCCGTCGGATTTTCTGAGATTCGATACGCTAGTACTTTGGTCGCAGAATTG
>Ga0209480_10001933_pt1 | contig 14643 bp, 6 predicted proteins | sample JI61114C2DNA_FD_187501 | JGI IMG/M metagenome (GOLD analysis project Ga0209480, IMG submission 187501) | Wastewater effluent complex algal communities from Wisconsin, to seasonally profile nutrient transformation and Carbon sequestration -... | ecosystem: Engineered > WWTP > Effluent > Algae...
CTGCGTTGTAGACCTGGTTATCCATGTGAAGTCCAGGCAAGTTATGCGGCAAAGTATCTGAATCAGTCCACTTTAGTAGAATTTGTGTAAGCAGATTATCTTGTTGTTCAAAGCTAGTAGCTTGAGTGAACGAAGTCACAAGACTGGTCAGAACACCAGAGCTGTCTAATTCCATTGCCTGCTGTAAGTCTCTTACAGTACCCAGTCCTCTAGCGGACGGAAGCGCCTCTATAGCAGCCGATACCTCAATAGGCGCAGTAGATGAAGACAACATAGTGTTATCTTTGAGGGCATAGTCAGCCAGAAACCCTGTTTGTCCATTAGCCCAAGTGAAACTGCCGATAGCGAGTTGGGTATTTTGGTTGCTGTCTGTAGAACGAGCAGCCGTTGAACTCAAAGAGATTGAGGCTATCCCAAGTTCGCTAAGCGTTTCAAAAGTACCCTCACCTTTCAAAACGCCGATTTTGAGATAAGCGGCGTCGAGAGAACTTATGAGACCATCGTGGTTTGAATCAAATTGACTTAGTGCAGCAAATCCATCAGAGGCTGATGAGCCATTAGTTAATTTCATGGAGGTTCCGAAAAGCTGGCTACCATCGACGATGTATCCATCGTCTCTACTATCTATTGCAAGGAACCCATCAGTGTCTGACACCCACGCTGTGTCATTTTCAAAACCAGTAGCACGGTTGTCGAATGTGAATCCAGCATCGATTGATACCGTTTGTATACCATCACCATTTAAATCAAGAATTATTGGGTCATACGCTGGTGCAGCAGCAGCACCATTTATTTGCGCGGCAATCTGATCTGGTTTAGTACCTTTAAAGAATTTTTTACCTTTTCCTTCTGGACAATCTTTTTTGTCTTTAAATTCATCTGGTTTATGTGTACCAATAGCATCAAGAGCATCTCTAAGTTTGGAGGTCACATTGAAAAACAAGCTGAGAACATCAAATGAATTTAGATTAGTTTGGACGGTAAGCGGTTGGTATCCTTGGCCGTTAACGTAAGAACTTTCAATTATCGCACCTATGATATTTGGAACTAGTTCTGTCGTGTCTTGCGACTCTATTTTGACCCATTCTCCACTCAAGGTGGGATATGACACCATATCTCTGACAAAGTCTCTTTCAGCTCCAACCAAAAAGCCCTGATCATATCTATCCTTTAAATAATTGAAATCGGCATTATATGCGTTCTTGAATTCAACAGTGTCGGTATAGTTTTTCTTGGAAAAGATTTGCCCTAACAAGTCATTTAGGGCATGACCAAACTCATGTATCGTTGCAAACCTGCTATTTATAAGCGCCCCAGGAGGAATTGGTACATCAAAGATTCTTCCAGCAATTCTAAAGTCTGGTTCATTCTGATCGCCTGGTTGTGTATCAGCACATTCGTCTGTCTCCCCGCCAGCTCGTTCACCCTCTTCATTTGGCGGAAGTAAATCAGTAAACTGAATTTTGTCGTAACCTGCCTTTTGCAATATCTGTCCGAGTTTCGGATTGAATCTCGCTAGATCATTTATTGCGCTTCTAACGCCAAAGGCCGCACTCATTTGGCTTACACTTTCGTCAGAGCCAGCTGAATACATACCAAGAGGCTCTAGAATAAAATTGTAATACAAACCTTTGTTAGAGTTGTTCGACATGCCAGATCTCCACTATTTAAACTGATTTCCAAGTTTTTTTGGGTAATATCGAATTAGTGCGCTTTTCATCCTGAAGGGAAATCCCATAGTTATTACTTCTGGACCTGGTCCAATCCATTTTCCAAGTTTATTAATGTAACCCTTTCCGGAACACCAGTATCTGCCGTCCCAATAGGAACGCTCTGGAATCAAACAAATGCCGTCATGAAATTGAACAAAGTCAGCGTTAAACTCTGGATTTGATGGATCTGAACCTCCAAAGGCGGGAGCAATTCGAAATGCTCCATGTCTATCTACGAAACCAATTTTGCCTTCACTTCCAGGCTTGGTGGGATAAATTCTTACGGCCGCCAAGCCTTCTGAGAATGTGCCAGCAAATGCAAATTTTGCTGGCACCAGAACCTTTCCATCCTTAGCAAGAAAACCATACAGTTTACTGCCAGATGCTTGAAATGGTGCCAGACCTTCACTAAATTTCCCGATATGTTTATAGCTGGGTTGTACCGTAATTTTTCCGCTGGAGAAAACTCCTACGAGATCTTTGGCATATACTAGCCTCGCAGAGTCGACCAGAGGTCCAATAAGACTAAATTGGGGTCCAACTATCCATTGTCCGGCTCTATTGATGAGTCCCCATACCGGCATTTGATTCTTACCAGAAGAAAGTACAGAAACAGCGGCGTATTCGCCTTCAAAGGACTTACCGGAATAGAATTTTTCAGAAAGTTGTTTGCCTGTTTTGTCTACGAATGTCACTGACTTGTTGGGTTGCCCATTTTTTGCTGAAATTGGCAACCCAACGAGTGCAACGCCATTTTGAAATGGTTTTGCGAATTCAAATTTTGGTTCGACTATCCAATTGCCGGAAGTATCTATATAACCCCATTTGCTATCCACGCAGACAGCAAGAAGTCCCTCTGAAACCCCTTCTCTGAATTGACAATTGACCATTTTGGAATTGGGAATAAATTTTCCATCCAATCCTACAAATCCAACGGATTTTCCCATCCTCACTGCTGCCACATTCTCACTGAATGGGCTAACTTGATCAAACCTCGCAGACAGAACATCTCCCGATTCCGTACAAAATGAGAATGTCGGGTTCTGTCCATTTGTAGACTTTATCTCTGTATCCAGTTGAGCTTTGCTAAGGTATCTCACTGGAATGCGAGCTTCAGTCATTATATTTACTATTTCTAGGTCAGCCGCCTTAGGAATAATCTCTCCTCTTGGGCTGATAAGCTTGCGCAAATTGGAGCCTAAAACTCTGGCTGCAATATTTCCGCTTTCATCTATACCGATCAGTCGATTGACAGGAATTGGCTTGATTTTTCCAGTGACATCCATCAAACCCCATTGGTCATATCGTCGCTGACACTCTTGGACATGATAATCTCTAATTTCGACTGTTTGACCAAGCTTAGTATCAGCCTCGATCCATAGATCTTTTCTCGCATAGCATGAAGCCGTCGACAAATACAAAGCGATAATGAGAGCCAGATACTTCATTCAGAAAGCGCGCCTCCTGGTAAGGTTGGGGCTGTTTGAAATCTCCAGTGATCACATTGGCGAATAAGGTGGTATTGGCTGGGCTCAACTGCTATTGTCGACCAAGTTTTCTTAGATTGCGGTTTGTTTTCAGCAAAGCAAACTGTTGTTGCTAAGCATAGTGCGGCAATAAGTACTAGGAGTTTCATCCACTAATTTCCGTTTTTCTTAGAGCTAAGCTGCGTGCCAGACGTTGGAGACAATAGTCATGAGGTCTTGATTGTTTCTGACGTCATTGACGCTAGTGATATCGACCTCAGTGTGTTGCTGCTGGTAGGCCGTCATTTGCTGGATGATCAACTTAAGGTCGGCTGAACCAGCAAAATGACCATCGGCAAGCTCAAACTTCTCAATTTTTGAGGTGGTTGATGCCTGGTCTGTGATCTTGATGGAGTCACCGGCACCCTGGCTCACGTAGAGATCGTTGCCTTGCATGTAGAAGGCTACATCTTGAGTTGTTATTCCGGAGCCAAAGCGAATTGTGTCCATGTGGTCAGAGACTCTTCCTTGGTCGTTTACTGTGTCAACTCCGTCTCCTTGAGAGAAGAGATAGGTGTCGTTGCCAAAGCCGCCGACTAGGCTGTCGTCGCCTGTGCTACCAGAGAGTGTATCAACCCCGTTTTTCCCTTCTAAGTAATCATTGCCAGTTCCACCAGTGAGAATATCGTTGCCGGTGTCTCCGTAGATGCTGTCATTGCCATCATCACCAGCAATGGTGTCGTTACCACCGGCACCGATGAGAATATCGTCACCAGCGCCGCCGTGGATGTCATCGCTGCCGACCCCGCCATCGATGTGGTCTATACCCGCGCCGCCGAGAAGAACGTCGTTTCCAGTGCCACCAGAGATTGTGTCGTCGCCGATGCCGCCGTCGATTGTATCGACACCGGTTCCACCAGACAGAATGTCATTTCCGTCCATGCCGTAGAGGAAGTCAGCTCCAGCGCCACCATCTAAGTTGTCATCACCGGCACCGCCATCGAGGGTGTCGTTGCCGCCACCGCCTGCCAGTGTGTCGTTGTCGTCTTCTCCGTAGAGGAAGTCAGCTCCAGAGCCACCATCAAGCGAATCTGTACCAGTGCCACCGTATAGGTAGTCAATTCCAGTTCCACCGGCTAGAGTATCATTGCCGTTTTCGCCGTAAAGGGTGTCATCAGCTGCTCCGCCATCGAGCGAATCATTGCCATCACCACCATGCAGCTCGTCTAGGCCTGTTCCACCAAGGAGGTTGTCATCTCCTTCATCGCCGTAGAGGAAGTCATTGCCAGCTCCACCATCAAGGGCATCCATACCGATGCCGCCGTGAAGTGTGTCAATTCCAGCTTCACCAAAGAGAGTGTCATTACCGTCTTGGCCGTTCAGGGCGTCGTTGCCATTGCCGCCGTAGGCGAGGTCGTCTCCGGCACCAGCATTGATTGTGTCGTGGCCGTTTTGTCCATAGATTCTGTCAGCACCAATTGTGCCAGCTAGAGTGTCATTGCCACTAGTACCAAAGATGTCTTGGCCAGGAGGGGTCGAAACTAAAGTGACGATATCGGCGTAGCTGATATTGGAGCCATCTGAGAACTTGACCAGCTCGATATGTCTGCTGGAATCAGCACTCAAGAAGCCTTGAACAAGAACACTCTCAGCTGATTGCGTAAAGCTGATGCGCAGGTCTTCGCCTTCAGCGGCAAAGAGAACGTTTGGTCTTAGTGCGCCTAGTTCGATGGCATCATTGCCACCACCAAGCGCACCAGCTCCGTCATCAATTGTGTCAACGCCATCGCCCAGGTTGAAGACGTAAGTATCATCGCCGATGCCGCCAGAAGCGATGTCATTGCCAAGTCCACCGACAAGAACGTCGTTGCCATCATTGCCGTTAAGGGTGTCTGCTCCGACATATCCATTGAGAATGTCCTCGCCGCTTCCACCGTTAATGGTGTCGTCGCCATCATCGCCATACAGGAAGTCATTGCCAGCGTCGCCGCTGAGAATATCGTCACCTAAGCCGCCTGAGAGGTCGTCATTGCCGAGACCGGCTGCTACGGTATCATTACCATCACCGCCATTTATTTGGTCGCCAAATCGACTACCACTGAGAACATCATCGCCAGCTGTTGAGCGCGAAGCATCAGCAATTTGTTGAATCTCAGCACTATCAACAAGAATAGAGCCATCTGAATTGATGAAGGCACCGATGTTCTTAAGACCAGCTCCATCTAGCTGGTTGACCAGAGTGACTGTATCGCCAGGCGCAAACCCCAGAGTGAAATCAGAACCTGAGGCTCTGACTGTAACTTGGTTTGCATCCGCAAGATTTAAAAGTTGGATAAGGTCACCGGCACCACTATTTACGCTCAGCACGTCTTCGATGATGGTTGTAGAACCGCTGCCTTCAGCAATATTGAACAAACTAGAGCCACTACCGGAATGGATAATGTCATTGGTACCGACTGACATTGTTACGTCGCCACTGCCGAGCAAGAACGTGCCATTGCTGCCAGTGTGAGTGATGATTTCTTTTGCGGCAGAGAAGCTGCGATCAACAGTTGCATCTGACGAACTGGCTGATACATTGACTCCGCGCTGAATTAGATCAACGAAGGCAACATGAGAGCCATTAGAGAAGGAGAAATCAGCCACTGACTTCACTACAGCACTTGCATCAAGACCGTCTTTGAGGGTCAGCACAGCTGCGCCGAGGCTGTCGGTTAGAGTCAGGTCTTTGCCAACTGAAGACAAAGTAAATTCATCGACTGAAACAGCTCCAGAGAGAACTACTGAATCAAAGCCGTTGGCACCAGTACCAGCGGTCTGCTCAAAGACTTGAACACCAGAAACGCCGCTAGCTACAGTAATGGTCGCGTCGCCAGCACCTCCAAAGATGCTGCTATTTGATGATGCATTTATGTTAGCTTTGCCAGTACCGACATACACAAGGTTGTCACTGCCAGTATCATTTAGTGTTGTTGTGCCAGCGCCAAAAAGAATAGTGTCGAAGTGACCGCTGTTGTTGATTCTTTCATTTGTTGTGGAAGCAGTTCTGTCGATAGTGACATTGTCGAGTGAGTTATCGATTGCCAATACTGATATGTCGAGAAGCTGCTGGACCGTGAATGATTGGCCTCCAGCAAATGTGAATGTGCTTACTTGTCGAATACCAAAAGGATCTAAAGTCTCTCCTTCAATGATCACCTGTTCGCCTGTGCTGAGGTCGATCTGAAGAATATTCTCGCTTGTGAATGAAGCTAGAATGTTGTCTTCTGTAATACCAGCGCCGAAAATTAGTGTGTCATTGCCGTTGTTGAAAGCTCCGCCGAGTGCACCATTTTCTTGAATAATGGTAGTGCCAGAGCCAGCTTTGATTGTTATTGTGTTGGTTCCAAAATTAGAAACTATTGTGCTGTTGTTGCCAGCAATGATTGTGTTGTCACCAGCACCGGCATTGATGTAGTTGTTGTTGCCTCTATCTTCAATAGCGTCATTGCCTGAGCCTTCATACAGCTGGCCATTGTCTCCGATGACAGTTGTGATTTCTCTCCAGGTAGCAAATCGTCGATCAATGAAAGGCCCACCAAAGAATGGATCGGTGAAGGCAATGACGTGAACGCCTTGAGCTAAAACCTGATCAAGCGTCAAGCTAGAGCCATCAGCGAAAGTGAAGTTTTCAACGTATTTTGGTGTTAGAGCGTTTGGTGGCACATCTAAGCCTGCCACCAAACCAGCAGTAAGAATAACCTTGTCGCCAATGGCAAAATCTATGTTTAAGTCATAGGCTGTGGCTTGACTTGAAGCCACTGGCGGCGCCCAGAAATATAGGCTCGAAGCACTGATGCCTGCTCCAAAGTTGATAGTATCAAAATCACCTTGATGGAGCGGCGTACCAAATGGCTGAATTGTGGTGAATCCAGAACCAATCCCAATATTGAAAGTATCAAGACCGCCACCTTGAGTAATTCTGGTATCACGTCCCACTGTGACTGTGACATTACCACCTGTGCCAGCGTCGCTAAATGCTGGTGGCAGATAGAACTGATTGCCAACGCCATGGTCGATAAAGTCGCTGTTTCCCGAACCCACTAAAATAGAGTTGTTGCTTCCATTGATGGTTGTGGTTTCTGCAAGCGGTGAGTAAATTCGCTGGAAGGTTTGGTTGTCGCCGGTAAAAGTGACATATAGAGGGTTGTTTTGAATCTGGGCCAAGTTTAAAACGCTGCCGTCAGCAAATTCAAATTCAGTTACGTGTTTGGTCGATGACGAAGACACAATTGCATTTTCCATGAGGATTGTGTCCGTCGAGCCATTGAAATTAAGCCTGACATTCGTCAAAGCTGTGCCTTCAAGCGACATCTGGATATCACTAGCTAAAATCCCAGCTCCAAATACTATTCTGTCAGTATGTGAGCGGCTGAGGTCAACGGCGCCACCACGAACGGTGAGTTCACCATCGCCCTGATCAAAGAAGAACTTGCCGTTCCCTTGACCTTCGACAATCAGAGTGGTGCCTGGCCCAAAATTCACCTCTGCGTCAGCGCCTAACACATCGATCTGCTCGATGGAGGTGCCTGGTGAGCGGAGATAGACTCTGTTGTTGCCAGCTCCCAGGTTGATTATGTTTTTACCAAATCTACTGCCAACAACAAATGTGTCCGCGCCATAAGAGTTTAATACGGTCAGACTTCCGTCACCAAGGTATATATGATCTCCTGCACCGTATGCGGTAATTGTTTCATCTACGGTGCTTCGAGATCTAACGATCGTATCGTTATCCGAAAAACTGATTGTTCCGGTGCCAGCGCTATCTATTGCTTGCTTTAAGCCTGGGGAGTTCGCGGCAATCAAGTCATAGAACGTAGACCCGTAGTCGCTATCATTTAGGTAGTCCAACCCAGCTAAAGATCTAACAAAAGACTGTGCTCTGAACGACGCATCTGCAGCAGAAAAAGCAAATTCTGATATCAACTGGTTTGCCACATCTGTTAAGTCGTATCTGTAGCTGGCAGAAGGCTCATCGTAATAAGCGCCTGATGTGAATTTCAGCATCAGGTCTTGAAGTGGGCCGGAGAACATTAGCTGACCAAATACATTCGCCTTAATCATGTCGAAGGCTTCAGCAAGGCTCTCTCCCTGGAACAAACCGGGTGCTCCTAGCGACAATCCTGGATATCTGATTTCAGTACCGTAGAATTTCTCGACGGCACGAAGGACTCTTCCATCCATGTGTTCGCCAGGCAGAATTGTCGGTACGTCCTGCACGTCAGCCCACTGGAAAACCAAGTCATCCAGCATCGCATCTTGACTGCTTCCGTCTGTTGCAATCAAGAAGCTGTTTAGCAGAGCTTGGAGTGTTCCTGAACTATCTAGTTGCATAGCTTGATGCAAGCTAACCATAAGACCTGTACCAACAGCATCAGGTAGGGCTGCTATTTGTGCAGACTCGTCTAGTGGATCGGGAGGCGCCGTCGTCATGAAATCTTCGACCAGGTTGTAATCTGCGACCACGCCGCTTGAGCCGTTAGACCAAGTAAATGTAGAAGTGGAAACTTGTGTATTGCCATTTGTGTAAGCTATTTGAGATTGAACTGAATCAAGTGAAATTGATTCAATACCAATTTCTTGTAAGTTTAAATATGTGCCATCACCTCGAAGTACACCAATGCGATTAAAATCAAGGTCAAGAAATGAAATTAGTCCATCTGAATTCGAGTCGTATAAGCTCAATGTTGAGAATCCATGACCCCCAATCGAATCACCAAATAGTTGACTCCCATCCTGAATATAACCAGTTCCATACTTATCAAAAGCTAGTATGCCGTCGTTTTGACCAACCCAACCTGTTAGGTTCTTGAATCCGGTGCCTTTTATATCAAAGAAAAACCGCTGATCTAGGCCTACCGTCTCAATGCCGTTTTGGTCAAGATCAATTAAAAGTGGATCGTAGACTGGCAAACCATTGGCGCCTGTAATCTGACTGCCGATTTGGTCAGAATTTCTAAATCCGAACGGATGACCTCCTGGCGTACAGTCTCTGTTATTTCTAGAAACCGGGTCTGGAGTGCGAGATGCTTCAGCAAGGATCTTTTCAATTAAGATTTTCAGATTTGGAAACAAGGAGATCAATTGATCTCCGGTCAGCGGTCTATTGTTTCCTTGGCGCATGCCGCCTTGGTCAGCATTCGATTCGATTATCGCAGCTGCAAGGTCAGCAAATAGCTCTGAGTTATCCCCATCTAAGGACTGCCCGTCTTCTTCAAAATATAGACCTAACAATTGCGTTTTCTGGTCTGCGGTTCCATTCTCAATCGCATTCATATATTTTGTTCGGTCAGCAGTCAACGCGTTACTGAAGTCGATTGAATCACTAACATGATCGGCTTTCCTTACCACCGGGTCGTTCTGCGGTTGAAGCGCTGCATTTAAACCTTCGCCAAGCATATCGTCGATTCCATGCATTAGCTCATGAACCATAGTGTGTCTGGGATTCTCAGTACTTTGAGGACCGCCATTTGTATCACCAAGAGCTGAAATATAGAAGTCAGGTTTACCTTTGTCAGATTTGTCTTGTTTTGCACAGTCGTCGGTGAAGCCCCACGGACTGTTTTCGGCCCTCATTTTGTTCGACCACTTTATGTTGTTGTACATGCCCTTTTTTAGAATTTGTTCTAGTCCAGGGAAGGTCTGCCTCATGTCTTGAATACCTTGTTCGGCACGAGCTTTAGCACTTATCATGGCATCATAGGCTACCGAGCCTGGCGCGAGGTTGCCTTGGTATGTGTAATTGAAAGAACCATTCATGCCTGGATTTGCTGAATTCGACATATTATTAAACTAGCCTCGTTGCGCAACAAGAGTGTTTGACAGACTCAGCGAGTGATGGAACTCAGTTTGCTCGCGGACGATCAATAATAACGTCAAATGGGTATTTCTTAAATATATGAGCTAGTTCGGCGCTGCTTGTTATATGTTAATTTTGCAACTTTAACCAATTCTGCATATTATCGTAGACAAGGACGTTTTGTTTTTAGTGTCTATGATTTTACCGAGACATATAAAACCCCGTGTATCTCACTAAGCTCAAGAGAAGTTGGAGAGCAGAATGTTTAATTTGAAAACAAGAAGTCGAACCACTATAACCGGCATTTTTTCCATTGTGCTTGCTGCCATTTACCTTGCATCAAGCTCTGTAGTAAAGGCTGAGTGCAATCTTGGTGGCGGAACTAAGCAATACAGGTTTATATCGAGGGATGGAAAAATCTTACCGATAAGGGCTGGAACCTTAAGCAATGGAATTATTCGCGTTGCACGTGAGGGGCGTTTACTCCGCAGTGGTGTAACTGCCCCGGCAAGCGTCAAATCTATGTTTGTAAGAGAATCAATGGGTTCGAAGATCTCCGTACCATGGACAGGAATCGGCGATAGCGGTGAAAAAATTGAATTATATCAATCTAGTACTTTAGTCTTAGATGGCAAAACAATTCACCCCTTTAGAGCCTGGGCCTACTCGGAGGGAATTTCAATGTTTCAGCCCCAGCCCAATGGACCATGGGGTGGGGTTGATGCGTCGGGAAAAGTAGTTATTGAGCCAAAATTAGACGATTGCGCTTCCGGTTTTTCCGAAGGATTGCTTGGTGTCAAAAAGGATGGTAAATGGGGGTTTATAGATCATAAAGGTAATTGGGTAATAGAGCCGACCTTTTTAGGTATGGCACCATTTTCTAATGGCCTGGCGAATGTGTGTCTCAATACTTCAGGGCAATCTGTAGTAAAGAAAGGCTACATTGATCACCGCGGTAGACGGCCTTTTGAAACCACCTACTTCGAGGCTGGAACCTTTCGTAATAACCGGGCGATTGTTGGAGCCGCAGAAGGTTCTGATTCTGTTGTGAAGTATGGAGTAATTAATCAGCTGGGCCAAGTCTTAATACCATTGAAATATGACTCCATCGAGTATGGAGAAGAAGGTGTCTATATGGTTAAGGTTGGCCGTCGTTGCGGCTACGTTGACCTTACCGGCAAGTTAGTCGGCAACAAATTCTTCAGCGATTTTTGGAAATTTTCAGAAGGCTTGGCTGCTGTGGCTGATGAGAAATCTGGGTTAATTGGGTTCATAGACCACAGCGGAAATTACATAATTAAACCAAAATTTCCGATGGATCGACCATCGCAACTGCTACCGCTATCTTTTCGATTTCGGGAGGGATTGGCCGCCGTACCCGGTGAGGTCCATGACTTTGATGCTTCTTGGGGTTACATTGACAAATCCGGCAGGTGGGTAATTCCGCCAAAGTACATAGAGGCAGGCGGTTTCATCGAGGGTTTGGCGATGGTTCGAATTTCATCTACCAGTCCTGATGTCGGCTCAATTCACAACACCAAAGTGCCCCAAAGTACTGTCAAGAAGACTACTAAGCACTAACTGTTCGCGCCTGCCACCATGGCCATTTCTATTTTCACTAGTCATTGGTTCACCCGCCTATAGCAAAAGTCTCGCTGATAAGGTTAGCACGCTTATTTCTCTGTTTTTTGTTTCTGTTATGGCTCGTTAATCTTAAGCAGCGTGCCAGACGTTAGAGACGATGGTCATTAGGTCTTGATTGTTTCTGACGTCATTGACACTAGTGATATCGACCTCAGTGTGTTGCTGATCGAAGGCCACCATCTGTTGAATGAGCAAGTTGATGTCGGCTGAACCAGCAAAATGACCATCGGCAAGCTCAAACTTCTCAATTTTTGAGGTAGTTGAAGCTTGGTCTGTGATCTTGATAGAGTCACCGGCTCCTTGGCTCAAGTAGAGGTCGTTGCCTTGCATGTAGAAGGCAACATCTTGAGTTGTTACGCCAGTACCAAAGCGAATGGTGTCCATGTGGTCAGAGACTCTTCCTTGGTCGTTGATTGTGTCAACTCCGTCTCCTTGAGAGAAGAGATAGGTGTCGTTGCCATTGCTGCCAGATACGGTGTCATCGCCGATGCCACCGTCGATTGTGTCACTGCCTGGGCCACCAGTTTGTATGATTCTAGTTGTAAGGGCCAGAAATTCGTAGACAAAAAAACAGGTTCGTTCGAAGGTTGTATTTCAGGAGTGTACTGCGGCTAAGTGGTAGTAAAATTATTAGTAATGAAGAATCCCAGACGTATTTATTGGTTTCTAGCTGTTATTTTCGCTGCTTGGTACGCAGTCTATTTGTTTACGGACAATGGTTGCTCTCCCCCGTCAGTCAAGCACGAGAATTGGGTTTTCATAGATAAATCAGGTCACGTGAAATCGGCTAAGTTTGCAGGGTTTGATCCAATGGGTGACGGATTTGTTGACGGAGTTGTAATAGTTCAAAATTTCATGACTAAAGGTATTGTGCCGCCGGAGTATAGTTTACTGGATCGCAACTTTCACCCTATAAGCAATTTATCGTTTTCACGTCTCGGTGATACCCAACTAGGCATAACCCCTGGCTATCTTTCAAACCCAGAAAGTTTGCGTGTTCGGGGTCTATATATTTCGCGAGATGGCCGATTGTCTAAGGATAGATTTTCTCAATGCCTAGCTTTCTCTCCCGAGGAGCGTTTGGCTGTCGCAAAAATTGATGATAGTTACTATTTCTTAGAGGATAATCTTGAAAAGTTAAGGCCTCTGCGGTTTTCACAGGTTGGTCAATATATTTCTAACGGATTGCTTTCTGTACTTGTAAATGATTGATTTTGGCAAGCGAAATTTGATCAGGTTTGGCCCGCGAATATTGAGCAGGTCATTTTGTGGTTGCATTAGCTTTTGACCTCGTTTCTGGAACTGCTGTTTCTACCGCTGAAGCTTTCTTCTTTCGTCTGACACTTTCCTTGAACCGGTAGCTTTCTCCGTTCATTGGCACGATCTGGCACCGGTGGACCAGGCGATCCAACAGAGCATTGGTCAATTGCTGCGTGCCAAAGACACTTGTCCAGTCTTTGAACTCAAGATTTGTCGTGATGATGGTTGAGCAGCGTTCGTACCTTGAGCTGATCACCTGGAACAATAAGTTGCCACCATCTTGCTTGCAATCAGTCATTCCAAGCTCGTCAAGAATTAGCAGGTCATATCTGGCAAGCTGCTGTTGCAACCGAAAGACTTGCCTGGCATCTCTAGCCTCAAGCAGCTGATGCACAAGCTCACTAACGCTGTAGAACCTAACCTTCTTGCCCTTGGCACAGGCTTCAACACCAAGTGAAATTGCTAGATGTGATTTGCCTGTTCCGTGGCCGCCAAGAAGAACGACATTCTCTGCATTTGCGAGATATTGACCGGTAAATAGCTTTAGAACCATGCTCTTGTCTAACGACGGAATCTCGTCAAACTTGAACTGGTCTAGGGTCTTCATTGCCGGGAAGCGCGCCTTAGCAAGTCTTTCTTTTCTTGTGTTCTCTTCTCTCGCCTGCAGTTCTTGTTCAGAAAGACAGCAAAGATATTCCTCGTAGCTGACTCGATTGGTTTCAGCTTCCTTGGCCAACAATTCGTAGTTCCTGACCATTGTCGGTAGCCGCAAGCGTTTTAAATACTGGTCAAGCAATACAGTGCTCATTAGTGAGTTCTCCTAACAAAATTTGGTATCTAGCCGTCTCTTCAAGCTTCACTGAGTATTCTCGTAAAGCTGGGCGCTCGGTCATGTCGAGTGGTGTCATATCCATCTTGGAGGCAAAACGAGCCTGAGCAACCACCTGCAGAATGGCATCGGCACTGATCAGTCCGACTGCAGCACAGTCACGTATAGCCTTCGCTGTTAGAGTGGCTCCGTGCTGCATGTGGCACCTCAAAACTCGCACATAGTCCTTGCCACCTTCCGATGGCCCTTTCTGCTCTACCAGGCGTTCGTAGAAATTCCAGTAGCCCTCCGGCCACTCAGTCTGTAGTAGAGGCTTGGCAAATGGCACCGCATGCGGTTTCCTCTCAAGTTGATCAAGGTAGTGCTCCGCATGCAAGCAGTAGCGGTCCTTCCTGTAGCTCCTCTCGTGCTCAGCAATTACTTCCAAATTAGTTGAGAAAACAATCTTGTCTAGATAGGCGCGCACTCTGAGCGGCCTACCGACGAACTTCTGCGGCACAGAATATCGATTCGAGTCATATCCAACCGTCTGATACGTGTCTGCAATCACACAGTGCCTTGCTGTGCCACCATCAAAGCGTCGCTCTGGCAGCGTGAGCAGCGAGCGCTGCTCACGCTCAAAGGCCTGGTCGATCGTTTCGCTCTCACCACCCACCGTTCGCTCACCATCAGCAATACAGCGCCTTACCAATTTCTCGTTTAAGTCTTCTACTCGTTCCACCTTTGGCACCGGCACTAGCCAGTTCCTTCGGCTGAATCCAATTCCGCCCTCAACACCTCCTTTCTCGTGGGCGCCTTCGAGGCCAACCGTGCAGAAATTACTTTCAAAAGAATAGAAGCCCATTAGCTCTTTGAATTTCTTGGTTAACGTCCGATCCTTGCCCTTACCAACCC
>Ga0209480_10001936_pt1 | contig 14637 bp, 14 predicted proteins | sample JI61114C2DNA_FD_187501 | JGI IMG/M metagenome (GOLD analysis project Ga0209480, IMG submission 187501) | Wastewater effluent complex algal communities from Wisconsin, to seasonally profile nutrient transformation and Carbon sequestration -... | ecosystem: Engineered > WWTP > Effluent > Algae...
GACCTCTCGGCTGCACCAGGTCGATCCGTACGACTATCTCGTCGACGTCCTCCAGCGTGTTGGCCAACACCCGGCCGCCGACGTCGCACAGCTCACCCCCCGGCTGTGGGCGCAGCACTTCGGAAAGACACCGCTGCGCTCGGATATCTCAAGACACGTGACGTAGCAAGAACGCCGCGGGGTGAACGCTTACGTTCATCTTGTACATGATCGGATCGCCGATCCGATTGAAGATCGTTGCACGTGGCATATTGCCTCCTTTGTGTATGACTTCTTGATCAGTTGTGTTTACTTGTGCATAAATTATTATGCAGGCTAGATCTTCCGGAATGAAATGGCAAATTGAAGTTACCGAATACTGAGCTTCCTCCGAAATTTCGTCTTCCATGGGTGACGTAAGATGGACGTCAAACAAGGAAACGAAAGATGAAGATACCGAAGCGGGAATACACGGTCGAGCTCGAGGAACTGGCGGTCAAGCGTGTTATGGGATGGCCAGTCGCCGGGTGCGGTAGCCAAGGAGTTGGAACTAGTCGAGCAGACCCTGCGAAACTGGGCGACGTTAGCTGATGCGGGCACGATGACGGGGGTGGGGGCGGGCAGCAAGCCGGTCACGCCAGAACAGATGGAGCTGTCGCGGTTGTGTGTAGTAGCGTCCCAGATACTCGAGCATGGCTTCGAGGCCACCCAGCGGCTGCTCGGCGTACACCACCCAGTCGTGGTCGTAGAGCCGTGGCTTGAGGCGCGCCCAGTCGGCACCCGCCGGCCAGCGCTCGCTGCGGGTCTGTTGCGCGAGGCCGGCGACAAACTTGCTCCGGAAGACGCGCGAGAGCGCGCGCACCGAGAACAGGAATCCCTTCTTCGGCCGAATCCACTCGCCGCCTGAACTCAAGGCGCCACCGGCGAGGAGCGCATGAACATGAACGTGGCGGCGCTGATCCTGCGTCCAGGTATGCAGCACGAGCGAGAACGGCGGCACCCCTCAGAAGCAGCACCATGCGCACGGATTTCGTGCTCGATGCCCTGGAGCAAGCCTTGTACGCCCGGCAGCCCGAGCGGGACGGCACCCTCGTCTGTCACTCGGATCGCGGGTTGCAATATATCCGCATCCACTATACCGAGCGGCTGGCCGAAGCGGGCATCGAACCTTCGGTCGGCAGCAAGGGCGACAGCTACGACAACGCGCTGGCCGAGACGATCAACGGGTTGTACAAGGCCGAGCTGATTCATCGACGGGCGCCCTGGAAAACCCGGGAATTGGTGAACTGGCGACGCTGGAATGGGTGTCCTGGTTCAGCCACCACAGGTTGCTCGAACCCGTCGGCTACATCCCACCGGCCGAAGCTGAGGCGAACTACTACCGGCAACTCGCCAGTCAGGTCGCGACGTGGGCCTGACTTAAACCAAATGGCCTCCACGGAAAGCGGGGCGGTTCACTATCATTTTCCACGTCCTTGTCTATGCTTTGGAGATGATCTGCATTGCGCCGATCCATGTGAAAGAGGTATGACATGGCACTCAAGGCACACGAATTTTTTCATTACGTTGAGCCTGTCCTTGGTGAGCTTCGCACCAAAGACCTGCACCAGCGCATCTACAGTGACGTCATTGATAGCAATGGTTACCAGTATGTGGATCTGGTGATGGAGGGTGGAGGCGTCCTCGGTATCGCTCTCCTTGGCTACATATACATCCTGGAGCAGGCCGGTCTGCGTTTCATGTGCCTGGGCGGCGCCTCTGCCGGTTCCATCACTGCCTTGGCCCTTGCCTCCATTGATGAGCCGCAGCGCGAAAAGAGCACCAAGCTGATCGACATAGTCGCAAACATGCCGATGGCGAGTTTCGTCGATGGCAAAGACGCTGATGACGAAGATGCGTCTGATTTCATCGACACGATGCTGAAGCGCCCGGGGTTGGCGCGAGGTCTATGGAAGGGCTTCCAGGTCATCGACAACCTGAGCGAAATGATGGGCCTCAATCGAGGCGAGCGGTTCCATGCCTGGCTGAAGAAAGAGGTGCTGGATGCAAGTGGTATCTCCGACACGAGAGCCTTGCGCGCTCGGATGGCACGCACCCCGGAGGGCTGGCATCTGCGGGCTGATTCGCCTCACCGGATTTCCCAGTTGGAGGGCCAAGATACTCTCCCGCCTCTTGATCCGGCGAAAGACTACTTATGCATCGTGGCGGCAGATATCTCCACCGAAACCAAAGTAGAGTTTCCGCGTATGGCGCCGTTGTATTGGGCTAATGCAGACGCCGTACATCCTGCTGACTATGCTCGCTGCTCGATGTCGATCCCCATCTTCTTCAAGCCGTTCTCGCTCGCAATGAGTGTTCGGGATGATGAGCACCGGAAGCTGTGGTGCGAGATGGCGGGGTTGAGGGAACGCGATGTGGAGGGCGACTTCCTACCGTCCAAGTGCCTGTTTGTGGATGGTGGGGTGCTTTCCAACTTCCCGATCGATGTATTCCACAACCCCTGGAAAGTACCCACTCGCCCGACCTTCGGTGTCAAGCTCCAGTGGGACGATCGTAGGCATGAGATCAATAAAGCATTTACGGTTGTAACCCAGACCTTCAACGCTGCCCGCCATTGCCTGGATTATGAATTCATCCGCAAGAATCCCGACTTCGCCCAGTTGGTGGCTTATATCGATACCGCCGATCACGATTGGCTCAATTTCGATCTCCCAGACGAGAATAAACTCGACCTATTCCATCGCGGGGCAGTGTCCGCGCTGAATTTTCTTGATCGTTTCGACTGGTCCCGCTACAAAGACACCCGCGCCAAGCTGGCCGAGGCGCACGGCGCAGCTTCGCGACCTCAGTTGTTAGCTACCTAGTTCAGTGTTCCATTCTGTTTGGAACTTAAGCGGTCATTGGCGCGGATGACCTTCTGCAAGATATCTTGCGCACTCTTGGTTCAGATGAACGGCTCAGGGCAATCGCACCTTCACGTCATGAAACCGAGTACTTCCGCACGGAACGTATCAGAAGTGGCGGCCAGCATCCGCTTTGTCTTGATGCGGCCCTTGCGCGACGTATTGAGGCGAAGCAGGTTCATCACGATGTGGCGAACGATGGCGAGGTTGTTAGCGGCGTATCCCGTGCGCACGGCGGACTGGTCCTCGCCGAACTGGACGTCGAGAGGCACCAATGAAGGCGGTTTTCGATCTCCCAGTGGCTGCGCACCGCATGCGCAATCCGCGCGGCATCCGCAGGCAGGGAGCTGATGTAGTAGCGCCGCTCACAGCTCGTTTTTGTGCCGACGGTCCGCTCGCGCTCGACGATCACGAAGCTCATGTCGAGGCGCTGTGGCTGTCAGTTGCGTCGCTCGACATGCGAGTCGGCACGGACATCCACCGCCACCGCTTCGAGACCCTGCAGCATGCCAGCCGTGTCATTGGCGACTGGATCCAGTTCTACAACGACCAGCGGCCCCATCAGGCGCTGGAGATGAAGACACCCGCTGAGGCATTCCCTTTAGCGGCGTGACCTGTGCAGGATTTGCTGGGTCAATACAGCGATGCCATAGTCGAGGCTCAGAAAGCCACGCAGCCACGGCAACTTGATACGCCCCCACTGGCTGATGTCCTCAAAGTCATCTGCGCCGCTGAGGACTGCGCAGACCGCAATCGTCAGCAGTTCGCTCAACCGGTGGCGCGTTTGCTGGGCGTTGCGCCAGTCCTCAAGCCCCTCGAAAACCTCGACCATGCATCAGCTTGCCCGTTTCCATCGTCCGCCCAAAAGGGCAGGAAACTACACAAAACGGAGGGCTGTGGACAGGGGCTTGGCAAGTGGCTGATCGTGAACGCTATTTGTAGTCGGGGGATGTCAGGTGCGTAGCTGCGGGAGCCCTTAGCTCTGCCCGCATTGATCCGTACTGCGCCGGTACCTGCCGCAAAACCGATGACGCTGGCAAAAAGTATTTCTCGACAACTCTAAAAATATTAGATAGTGCGTATATTTCTTTACGCCCATTTTCATGTCAAATCAACAAAATTCTTTCTTGGTGAGCTAAAGAAGATCACCGGCCAATTCGATCTCATCCCACTCGATACCACGAACTGACATCCATCCGTTTCTAATATTTCGAACGATTGCAATGTTTGTAAAATTATGCTCTTTGAGGCGATCGTTGATAGTTTCAAACTGCGTTGGCGTTCGGTGAAGTGTTAGCGATTCATGAATGTAATCGACCGTTAGCTTATTCCGACCCTCACGCCGAGTGTAGGGGCGAATCAAATTCTTTTCAGCCCAGCCGCGTATGGTAAGCATGACATTCTCTATCAGGGGTTCATTGCTAGCCATGTTGGCCATTTCAAAAATACACGCCACGAAAATGGCGGTCGGGATGTCAGTAATGGTGTGAAATAGATAGCTCTTTCGTCCAGATTCGCTAGTGGATAGCTTTGTCCCATCAATCTCTAGGTGAACTTGTGTACGATTGAGCAGCAAGTTCACGCGCTTCCTGCAGGCCCCCGGTATCCACCTCAGCCCGTTACCGACAGCCAGGCCCTGGACCACAAGGTACTCGTCTTTATTTGCGGCGCGCCGGGCTTTGGTTATAGCGGAGTCAAGAACCGGATGTATCAGATAAGCGGCCGACTTTGGGAGGTGACTTCGCTCAATATCTTCGACTTGCGCGACTCGCTGGAAAACCTGCTCTAACGAAGGTGAGACTGCGCCGACCAACCCACATTTATGGAGTAAGCACAGTGGATGATCCTCCCCAGTCTTGGCTTCCGCCTTGACGCGTTGGGCGATGGCTTTGGCGTCGTCGAATGAAAGGACGTTTTTATTAATCTGTTCGAATACTGCCTTCTCAAACTGATCATCCCAGTCTTCGTCTATAAAGCGCAAATAATCATGTAGTATCTGTTGGGTTATATCAGAAACTTTAGCGTGTAGTCGGTGTGAGTCGTGCCGCCCGCCTGTCATGTCATGAAGCGCGTTTCCGATAACCATTAGATCCCGCGGTTCTTCGAACGTATGTCGGCAGAGATAGTCGAAGATGTTTTCCTGTATCGATGACTGTGGATTGCTTATCTGAGTTGTACCGAAGTACACTTGAATCTCGTCATCACGTTGCAAAGGCTTGTCGACAGGTTCGCCGAGCGCTAGTCGTATGTTCGCGCGAAATATAGCTTCGAGTTGGTGTCGCGAGTATTTTATCTCGCGCACGATGTTAGCTAATTGGCCTCCCGCCTGAGATCCGCCACGGCTAGCCACCGAATATGCTTCACTGCGCATTGAGCCGACGAGCTTTACCTTTCCCTCAGTAGCAATCAAGAGTTCCGTCGATACTGAAAGCAGACTAGTCTGCGCAGTGACCCAGATATTGCGCGCCTTTTCGTTGGGGTCTACTCCTTCGATTTCCGCCAATGGTTTTTCAGATGCATCGAGGGGCCTCACCTGACCGCTCTTCGCGAGTTTCATCAGCGGAGATCCTCCCGGACCGACAAATGTCTCGTCGATGCCGTCGACGAATACTAGAATCGGGCTTGACCAACTACCAACGGAGTTCTTTAGCTTCGGATAGATGTGGATGGTATACAGCCGCTGAAACGTCTCGCGAGGGCTTTTGGGCGTATTTTCTATGAGATTTTTGAAGTAATCGACCCAGCGCTCCTCTTCGAGTTGAGCCCCAGGCGTACGGTTCTGAGTAAGGGACCTAATTAGATCGTCGTCGAGCAATCGCTCCCTCGACCCTTCGGGGCGCTGCCTTTCTTGGTCCTTTTCAAGAGCATTTAGAATGAATGCTCCGAGCAAGACCAACCAAGCGAATTTCCAAGTTTCAGCTGATGAAAATGCGAGCGAGTCCCAAGTCTCGAATCGAATGGTCGCCGTTGGGTCCATAAAAGGAGAGAAGACATACGGAAAGCCAGACGGAACGCAAAGTACGCGACGCTTCGCAACAACTTCGTCGAGCAATGCCCGTTTTGCTAGCAGCAAACTTGTCTTCCCGGATCCCTTGGCTCCATGAATGAACTGCACGTTGGATCGGTCAAATTCGTCCGGCGAAAGAAATCCGTCTAAGCCTTCGGGTGGGACCATTGCAAGCCCAACTCTATGGCGCATCATCAACACTGGACGAGGATCAGTCTGCCATGCGCTGATGTCCTGCCCCCGGCCTATGGCGAAAACGCGAATCTGCTTCCAAGGTTCGTCCTTCATTCTCGCCCTTTCTACTAAACAAACAAAGTGCTCTGTGTTTCACAAAAAACGTCTTGAAAACCGTCGTTGATCCGGATCCATCCCGGGGCATCCCGAGAGTCAGTCTTCGTGTCATGTGCTCTACTAGAACAGCCGTCACGAAGCTCAAGCCAGATTCTAGATCAATAAGGAGGACGTCATGCCAAAGAACCGCTCCATCATAGCGGAGGTACGCAGCAAGGCCAATGCAAGACCCCAGTCTACCCCGCGCGACCAGCTAGCGCGTTGCATGCCGCGTTTCCTTCAACCTGCGATCACGTGGATTAGTGGGAAGGCGCTCGACGGTCAAGCTCCGTTGATCCCCCAGTTATGTCGACCCGGCTTCAAAGTCTGCGTGGCAGCTTTTTCGGTCGGCCTCGGATTGCTCTGCGGCGTTGGCTTCGACAATAGTTTCGTTTAAGCGAGGGAGGGAGGAATCATGGATTTCTTGTTTATCGTTCTTGGCTGGCTTCTTGTCGTTGGTGGCGCGCGCAGATTCCAAGTGGAGGTTAGCCACTACGGCATTCACTATCGCATCTTCAAGGTCAAAATCTTGAACAGGGTTCTTGTGGAACTAGTCAGCACAGTTTTCTGCGTCCAGGATTGGAATGGCTATTGGGAGGATCACATCCAGGGCCACCATAAGGGCGATGTTTTCTGCGGGCCGAACGATGCCGACTGGAAGTTCTTGCAACGCCTCGGCTTACGTGCCGGAATGAGTCGTAGAGCTTGCTGGTACTGGCTGTTCACGACTGCGCTTAGCCCGGCCTTCCACATCATTTTTTTTGCGACTCGGTTGAAGGCGAACTTTGTTTCGCCCTCTGTGTGGCGAAAGCTCATGGCGATAGTGTGGTGGGCTGGCCTGCTCACGGCTGTGAATAGCCTTGATGTCTGGTTCTATTTTGCGATTTTTTGGTTGGTTCCGCTCACCGTTCTCTACCAAATTAGCGCACTGGTCCAGTTTACCAGCGAGCATTTCTGGGGGGCTCCCTTCATCGAGGGTGAGTCCGCGCGTACTCGGCAGGCGCGCTTGTCTCATGCCCGCTATTGCCTTTCCCCTCTCCCCGATAGAGCCGACTATGCCAGTACCGCTAGCTTCATCTTGGGTTTGGTGCTGTGGGTCGGCGTCACATTGGTGGTAGATGTGCCTGCGAGGATCGCTTGCATCGTCGGCGATCTTCCGGTCCATGACCGACATCATCGATTTGCAGGCGACGAACGCTGGGCTGAGGCAATGTATCGACCCGAAGAGGATGGTGCGCTGAAATCCGCTGAGAGTTGGGGGTTGATCTCTGCGCTTAACAGCGTGTTTGATCATATTTCAAGCTTGCCCGAGGATGCTCCCTCTGGGAAGCGTTGATCCAATACAGGATAGGCTCTTCTTTCTTGACAAAGAAAGGGGCTACAAGCCACTGATCCAGCAAACGGTTTAATCCGCCTTTCCCTAGGGAAAGGCGGATTAGATCCAAGATCGGTTTTTCTCGTCTTGATAAAAAAGCAGTTACAAATCACTGCTTCGGCAAGAACCGATTAAATCAGCGCGTCCCTAGATCTGAGGGTTGCGGTGAGCTCTTCTCGTGAATGTATGTTTATAAAGGATTTTTCAATGGCCTATATCGATAACTCTTTCAAACTGGTCACTGTTCTCAATCGCCGCGTTGATTTGGGTGCGGTGACGAACGCTCTGGGACACGTCGTTGCTGGCCTCGTTGCGGCCGATCGCTCTGCGCAACAGATCGAGTTCCTTGACTACCCTACTCAATCCGGTTGGCAGAGCCTCATTGCTAGGCATCCGATCATCGTTCTTAGGAGTGAAAACAGCAATCAACTTCGCCGCCTCCACGCGGAAGCTTTGGAGCTTGACATGATGGCAAACGCGTTCGTACAGACGATGCTAGGAGAGTCTGCAATTCAGCAGCAAGCCGCGACGCGTAACGCTGCTCCTGACGAGTTGGAGTACTGGGCCGTCGCGGTGTTTGGAGAGGCGGAACGCCTGAAATCCTTAACGAAGCGTTTCTCGCTCTACGCGTAAATGCCAGTGGAAGGAAGCGCTGAGGGCGCCAGCGCGTCCTGTCAATCAATCAGGAGACGCCCCTCGGTGCTTGTGCGATGCACCGAGGGATGTTCTCATCACAATTGCATCCACTTTCGTCCGCCCAATCTCTCCTCCCCTCCCACCCCCAGCCACACCGACAGCGCCGGCAGCAGGAAGATCGCCCCGAGCACATTCACCAGGAATGTCACCGACCGGCACATTGGAGCCAGTTGATGATCGGCACATTGGAGCCACTCCGTGATCGGCGTAATGGAGCCAGTCTCACTCTGACGGACGTCTCGACCTTGAGCGGTCCATCGCTACCCTGCCGGGTTTGGCAGGAGAAAGCCGGTGGCCCGCAGGAGTATCGAGATGCACGAGTACCGCCAGGCCCTGATGCGTTTGCGTCAGGGCGACTCGGAGCGCGAGATTGCGCGCTCCGGTTTGATGGGACGGGCCAAGGCGGCCCGTTTCCGGGAGTTGGCCTGCGAGAAGGGCTGGCTTGAGCTCACTCGGCCCCTGCCGGCAGACGCTGAGATCGCAGCCGCACTGGCCCCGCCGCGTGTGCCGCTGACGGCCCAGTCGACGCTTGCCGCGTATCGCCAGCTGGTCACCCAGTGGCTCGGCCAGGGCGTCTCCGGCGTGGCCATCCACTCAGCCCTCGTCCGCGAGCATGGTTTCACGGGCCACTACTCCAGCGTCCGGCGCCTGATTGCGGCGCTCGCCCAGGCGCTTCCGCCCGACACCACGGTGCGCCTCACCTTCGATCCGGGGGAGGCGGCGCAGGTGGACTTCGGCGCCGGCCCCGAATTGGTCGATCCGGCCACCGGGGCGCTTCGCCGCACCTGGGCCTTCGTGATGACGCTCGCCTTCTCCCGGCACCAGTACGTGGAGTTCGTGTGGGACCAGAGTGTGCGCACCTGGCTCGGCTGCCATCAGCGCGCCTTCGAGTGGTTCGGCGCGGTGCCGGCGCGGCTCATCATCGACAACGCCAAGTGCGCCATCACCAAGGCCTGCGCGCGTGACCCCGAGGTGCAGCGGGCCTACGCCGAGTGCGCCGAAGGCTACGGCTTTCGGATCGACGCCTGCCCGCCGCGCGACCCGCAGAAGAAAGGCATCGTCGAGGCCGGCGTGAAGTACGTGAAGGGAAACTTCCTGCCCACCCGCAGCTTCCGGGACATGGCCGACCTCAATGCCCAGGTGCGCGACTGGGTGCTGCAGGTGGCCGGGCAGCGCATCCACGGCACGACCCGCATCAAGCCGCTGGAGAGCTTCACGGTGGAGCGCGCGCTGCTGTTGCCCCTGCCGGCGGTGCCGCCTGACCTGGGCACCTGGCACCAGGTGGCGGTGCATCGGGACTGCCACGTGAGTTTCGAGCGCGCCCTCTACTCGGTGCCCTGCGCGCTGGTGGGCAAGCGCCTGTGGCTGCGTGCCACCGACAGCGTGGTGACGGTCTATCAGGACTTCCAGTCGGTCGCCATCCACGCTCGCGCGCGCCGGCCCGGCGAGCGGCGCACTGTCACGGACCATCTGCCGCCCGAGGCCCGCACCTTCTTCGCCCATGACCGCGCCTGGTGTCTGCAGCAGGCCGCCGGTATCGGGCCGGCCTGTGCCGGGCTCATCCAGCGCCTCCTGTCGGACCGGATCAGCGAGCGCCTGCGCGCGGCCCAGGGCGTCCTTCACCTCAAGACGAAGTACGGCGCCGGGCGGCTCGAAGCCGCCTGTGAGCGGGCGCTCGCCCACGACAGCCCGCACTACCGCACCGTCAAGACCATCCTCGTCGGCGGCCACGACCTGCTTCCCGCCAGCGGCTTGATCAGCCCCGAGCCCTACGCGGGCCGGGCCCGCTTCGCCCGCGGCACAGCAAGCCTCTTCGCCGACGAACCCCCTTCGATTCACTGACCCGAGACGCCATCCTGGCGTCTCTCCATCCCCAAGGAGTTGCACCATGAATCCCGCCACCGAACTGGCCCCACAACTGAAGCAGCTACGCCTATCGGGCATCCTCGATTCTCTCGAGGCCCGCAACCGCCAGGCCATCGATGCCAAGCTCGCCTACACCGAGTTCCTCGCCTTGCTGATCCAGGACGAGGTGGCTCGACGCGAACAGAAGAAATTCTCAACCCGGCTGCGCCGCGCGGCTTTCCGGGCTACCAAGACCCTCGAAGGCTTTGAGTTCGACCGACTGCCCTCGACCAATCGGGCGCTGGTCCATGATCTGGCCACCGGCCGCTACATCCAGGAGAAGGCCCCGGTGCTCATCGTCGGCCCCTGCGGCACCGGCAAGAGCCACCTGGCCCAGGCCCTCGGGCACTGCGCGGTGCGCCAGGGGCAGGACGTGGTCTTTGCCTCCTGCGCGCAGCTCGTGGCGAGCCTCAACGCGGCACGCGCCATCGGCAACTACGAGCGAAAGCTCCAGCAACTGGCCCGCGTGCCGGTGCTGATCATCGACGACTTTGGGTTGAAACCCTTGCGGGCACCGGCCGACGAGGATCTGCACGATCTGATCGCCGAGCGCTACGAGCAGGCCGCCACCATCGTCACCAGCAACCTCGACTTCACCGAGTGGGACCAGGCCTTCCCGGGCAACCGGCTGCTCGCTTCGGCCACCGTCGATCGGCTGCGCCACAACGCCTATTGCCTGACCCTTGACGGGGCCTCCTACCGGGCCCCTCGACAGGGTCCAAACAAGGCCAAAACAGCACTTGCCAGCACCCCGAAAAACAACCAACCTTGAACCCCCGAAGACGTTCGTCAGAGCCTATTCAAACTGGCTCCTATATGCCGATCATCGGTGGCTCTATTGTGCCGGTCAGTGACACACGGGACAAAATGCCGGTTGCTGTCCCCTAGGCAGAGGCCGTTGGTCGGCGGTTTTGCTGGTCGTGACAGTGTCGCCGCTGAAATCTGGGGGGCTTACTGACTCGTCCATGGCCCACCAGAAGCAACTGCTCAGGTTGGGTGGGCAACCGTCGACCATCCTGTTGCGACATCGCGATACAACGCTCCCAACTCTAACGAAGCGGCACTATCACGAGCTTGCGGCAGCTCGGCTGGGCGTTGCCATGCCAAGTGTCGAGGAAGAGTTGAAAGACCCTGCACACGCCCATCTGGCCTATGTAGCAGCAGCCGATGCACTGCGCCCGCAGACGAACGATCGCAGGGCGTTTCCTTTCGTATTTAGGGAACTGGTGTCGTACGGATTCAACCGCAACGCCCACGGTGCGCGCTGGACTGGACTCGGTGTCGCAGCGATCACCGTCATCGCGACGCTGGCGCACGCTGGGGCCTTTGTCCTCGATTTGCCTCACTAGCGTACTCCTGTGCTCGGTGATGCACATATCATTGTTATGATGTCGGCGCTTGCTATGGCGATCCTACGGTGTGCGCACTTTACCGGCGAAACAGTAAGACTCGCTGGCGTCAGCTACGCAAAGCGGCTTTGGGAGGCTCTTGATCAGGTGCCCCAAAAGCGATCGCGTATGCACCGCTAGGGCTCCGTATCGGCAGCCTGATCCAAGAGCGACTCGTTGGCAGAAAACGACGCCTTCGCGCGCTTCATTGCCCCTCATAACTGGATCCATCACAAAGCTCCATGCAAACCGACGAAAGCCAATACGTTCATCAGCCCGTCTATGGGCTTCCCGCGTCACTGATCTCGTTGGACGAGAAGGTGCTGCCGGTCATCGCCTTGATGCAGCGTGAGGCTGGCCTGAACCGTGAGCGGCGCCGTGAGATACAGTCTGACGCGCGTTTCTACGGAGAACCCGACGCCCGGCTCAGGCGGGCGGTGTCCAAGACCGATTGGAGCGTGCTGACGTACTACCTGAGCGCAGGCGAGCGCTTCGGGAGTTTCTGGTGCGTCGTTAAGCGCTTACTTGAGCCGCAAAGGCGACAGGGTGCGAAGGCGTTTGCGTTTGCGGTAGACGTGCAGTTGCTGAAGGCCTACGAGCCCGGCTGGCTCACGCTGCCGTTCGATGAGTCGACGCTGACCGCTGAATGCGAGGAGTGGCCCCGGATACGCAGTCGCTTCGAGAGACGCTCGGGGTTCGATCAGGGCAGTACCCCGCTCGGCATGTTCATGCTGTGGCCGCGCCTCATTGTGGATCTGAAGTGCTGGGAAGATTTGAACGCAGGTCGTCGGCTACAAGTCGGCCACGCGATCTTCGCGCTTTCGTCCATTGGGTGGACTGACTGGTTCGTCGCAAAGGCCGTGGCCTTTTGTCCCGAGATCCAGCCGGAGCTAGGCGCATTGCTCAAAGCCAGTGTTCAGGCTACCGCCGCCGACGAGCGTGGGCAAACTGCAGAGGAGTTGCACATGGGTGAAGCCGAGCAAGTTGCTTCGACCGACGCTCGCGCAGGGAGTGCTGACGACCCCGGAACGAGCGACGATCAGTGGGGCCAAGTGATGCAGCGCCTGGATGCGGTTGCCGCCGAGCTCCGGGAGCATCCAACCCGCGAGGCGGTCGACGAGCTGTCGCAGGTCGCTTTGGAGTTCGTGCGTATGCGTGAGTCGCTTCCAAAACGCCTTGGTTCGGTGGCGGAAGAGTTCAAGGAGCGACACCGTGATTTGATGGTCTTCTTGGCTGAGACCGCGGAGCGACCGGGCTTCGAGTGGCTTGACGCGGCCACGCTTTCGCAGCTTGACGCGCGTTGGCGGCTTGCACGTGCCGAGCGCAGTGAGCCGGATCAGATAGCGGAACTGGGTGCAGATGCGGCGGCGGCATTCATGCGCACCGGCGAAGCAAGCGAGGCGTTTTTGCGCGCGGCGGAGTCTGCCAAGGTGAGTCGACAGTTGACTCAGGCAATAGAGCAAACACTCGTGACGGCCACGGGATTTGGCCAACAGGCAGCGGCGAAGCGGCAGCACGTCGATGCGCAGAGGCACACCATCGAAACCGAGGCTGTGCAACTAGCGACGCAGGAGCGGCTGATTGACGCCGCGTCCCCCTTTGCTGAGCAGTTTGACTACTCGGCGGACTATGTCGCGAGGCTAGACAACCACGAGGCTGTGATCGTAGTCGGTGACGATGTTTCGATCGTCGTTGCACCGGCTGCTCCTGCGTCTGCCTTGGCGCCGGTCGAGACTGCGTCCCAGGCCGAAGGGTTGTTGATGCCCGTTGAGTCGGATACTTCTGACTTGCCGGAGGAACAGCTTGCGGAAGGGGACGAGCGTCTTGGAAGCTCGATCGAGTCTGCAGCCGAGGTGGCAGCTTTTTTCGAGCAACAGTCCTTGGTGGAAGATGTACTTGAAAGCGTTGCTGCTCTTCCGTCTGATCAATCCGCGGACGAGATACGGGTGGGTTGCGCAGACCCGTACAGCGATCACGCAGGCGAAGTCTGTCGTCCGGTGTGGCATCTCCTTGAAACCGGGCAACCAGCGTTGGCTTACCAGACGGCGAATTGGATCGAGGCGACGCATCCAGGAACGAAGGTTCCGTCTCCAGACTTGCTGGCGGCTGTGGCGCTTGCCGAAGAGCTGATGCTTCCAGATGGACCGCTCCAAGTTGCATTGGGCAGCCGATTCGAGAATCTTGCCCCTGTGGACTTCGCGTCAAACACGCCGCGGTCGTGGCATGCGGCAATCAATTTATTGCTCGCCGCGGCGACCCTGCGGCCAATGGTGCTGGCACCCAGCAGCGGCGCCGCCACTGTGGCGGCCTATCTCCACCAAGGAGGTGACTACCCGGCTCTGTACGCTCTCGTGCAGAAGCTCCGCAGTCTGAGCTCGAAGCTGATGGGCTTCCGCATTGAGCCCAAGGTACTACGGAAGGCTCGTGGCGAGGCAGCAATCAGGGCCGACTTGCAGTCCCTGCAACACACAGCGGAGGACTGGCTCGGCGTCCAGGCTCCCGCCTACACGATCAAGTTTGCCGCGGCGACGAGCGTCTGGAGGCGTTGGCTCCGGCCTGGCGGTAAGATCGACGCGCTTGTTGCACCTGTGGTGCACAACCGGTTGATGGACGCCGACCGTGTTCGCGAGTTGGTCGCTGAAATGTCCGATGTGGACCATGTGACTCGGCTGATCCACACAACAGATCGGCGTGAAGAGAAGCGTCGACGCGGTGAAGACATTCATTCAGGTGCGTTGGAGCACTTGTTGCGGCTTGTCGATGAGGCACTCAAGTTGCCGCGCCAATGGCTGTCGTTGGTCGAGCTGCTTGGTGGTCGTGAGGATCGTCTGCGCGACCTGCTGGAAGGAGTGCACAAAGCCTTGCGCGAGAACTTTGCCGCGGTCGAGCAGGAGCTGACTCGGCTGCCCTTACACGATCCATGGCGACTCGTGACCGGCGGCCAGACCCAGGCCTTGAGATCGGTGCGAGGACTTCTGGCTCTGTTCGACAGCGCGTCGAACCTGCGTGAGTCGGAACCGCAGCAGGTTGAGGTACTGAGCCGTTCGCTGCTTT
>Ga0209480_10001942_pt1 | contig 14614 bp, 9 predicted proteins | sample JI61114C2DNA_FD_187501 | JGI IMG/M metagenome (GOLD analysis project Ga0209480, IMG submission 187501) | Wastewater effluent complex algal communities from Wisconsin, to seasonally profile nutrient transformation and Carbon sequestration -... | ecosystem: Engineered > WWTP > Effluent > Algae...
TCTTCATGTGTTTCACCGGGAAAACCGGTAATTACATCTACCCCAATACAACAATGCGGCATCATATTTTTAATCAGGTGCACACGTGAAGCATATAAATCGCGCTGATATCTTCTGCGCATTAATCGCAAAATTTTATCGCTTCCACTTTGTAATGGAATGTGAAAATGTGGAACAAATTTTATCGACTTCGCAACAAAAGCAATAATTTCTTCTTGTAATAAATTAGGCTCAATTGATGAAATGCGAAATCGTTGAATTTTTTCTACTTTATCTAATGCCTGAACTAATTCGAAAAATGATTCTTCTTTTTCTAAGCCATTTAAATGACCAAAATCGCCGAGGTTTACACCTGTTAATACTATTTCAGCAACATCGTTTTCAGCAATGCGATTTACATTTTCAATTACATTGGAAATAGTATTACTTCTGCTTGCTCCGCGTGCTAACGGAATGGTGCAAAATGAACAGGAATAATCGCAACCATCCTGCACCTTTAAAAATGTACGTGTGCGTTCACCAAACGACCAGGCTGTATTAAATTGTTTTACCTCATTAATATTTCCATTAATAAATTGCCCTTTGTTATCTGCCGTTTTTGGAGCTAATCCGAGAATATGTGTGGTGAGATTAAATTTTTCGGCTGCACCTAAAACTAAATCTACCCCCGGAATACTTACGATTTCTTCAGGCTTTAGTTGAGCATAACAACCCACAATTACAATTCGTGCATTGGGTGAAATTTTGAGCGCCTGACGGACAATTTTTTTACACTTTTTATCTGCATGTTCAGTTACGGAGCAGGTGTTTACTACATATACATCAGCAGGCTCGTGAAAACCTTTTATTTCAAACCCAGCCTCTTCCATTTGTCTGCCGAGCGCAGAACTTTCAGAGTAATTGAGCTTGCAACCTAATGTATATAACGCTACACTCCGTTTTTGCATACCCTCGCAAAATTAGTTAATTAAGCCTTATTAGCAGCCTGCTTCCGATGAATAAACCATTTTAACCTGCCAATATCCGCTTGTTAAGGTGAAAGAAATTATTGTCGTTTCCGCTGAAAATTGGGAAATTGCACCTTATATTTCGGAAAAATAGCGAGTTGTATGCTAATTGAACATCGTGGAAAATGTTTTGATCTGAGTAAACCAATTGATATTGGCATTTCATTGCATGATGGAGCACAACTCAATTGTTATTCGGCACCGCCTTTCGCTTCTAGACCGGTTGTGTTGGGCGATTTTGTTGGCGATATGCAACAGGGTGGATTGCTCAATTATAAAACTGTAACACTTAACCCACATGGCAATGGCACACATACCGAATGCCTTTCGCATGTGTATGATACACCTTTAACTATTAATCAAGCTTTAAAGCAATTTCACTTTTTGGCGCAATTAATTACCCTTATACCGCATAAAACCAAAGAAAACGACCTTGTTTTAAATACTGCCCATGTAAAAGATAAAATTGAACCTGGTGTTAATGCATTGATTATCAGAACTTTACCAAACGACAAATCGAAGCTTACCCGCAATTATAACAAGACCAATCCACCATATCTGGAAGAATCACTAGCTACTTACCTTAACAAGCAGGGTATTTTTCATTTATTGGTCGATTTGCCCAGCTTGGATAGAGAAGAGGACGGCGGAAAACTGTCAGCCCATAAGGCATTTTGGGGAATTCCGAACAAACTTCGCCCCTCGGCAACTACCACCGAACTTATTTATGTCCCAAACGAAGTAAAGGATGGCACTTATCTGCTCAACCTGCAAATTGCCGCCTTTGAGTTGGATGCAACGCCCTCTAAACCGGTGTTATACCCGCAACTGTAGGAAGTCGTTGATATACAATTCCCAATTTGATAACATTATTTTAGGCAGCCGACTGCAAATATTGGGTATCTTTGCACCTTTATTTTAAGATATGAAAAAAGGCTTACTTACTACTATTCTGCTCGCAGGTATCAGTTTACTTGGACAAGCACAAATTTCAATTGCTGACGCCAGAATTTTGGCTCCGGGTACTAATGTCACCGTAAAAGGATTGGTTTTAAACGGCGCTGAGTTAGGCGATATCCGTTATATTCAGGACAATACCGGTAACATAGCAGCTTTTGGCGCTACTTTATTAGATGGCGTATTAAGAGGCGATTCGATTCAGGTTACCGGACCATTATTTAATTATAATTCTCTTTTAGAAATATCACCGGTAAGTAGTGTAACCGTAATTAACTCAGGCAATCCATTACCAACTCCAACTAGTATTACAACAGTTTCAGGATATATTGAATCTTTTGAAGCAAAATTGGTAACAGTTAGTGCAGCATTATTTACTGAAACTGGAACATTTTCAACTGCAGGTTCAGGAACAAATTATGATATTACCGATGCTGCAGGAACAGCTCAAGTGCGTGTTGTTACTTCTACCAATATTGATGGTACACCAATTCCTACCGATGAAGTTTCTGTTACAGGAATAATGAGCCAATTTGCTCCGGGCGGAACAGGTGGTTACCAATTATTACCACGTGATCTTGCAGATATTTCAACCGGAGGCAATCCACCGGTATTTTCAACAGGTTTAACACAAACCGATATCACTACTTCATCTTTTACAGTAAATTTCAGCACATTAAATCCCGGCAATACCATTATTTATTATGGTCTTACAACAGCATTAGGAAGTGTTTCCAGTGATGTTGCTTTGGTTACCACACATGCACACAATTTAACAGGATTAACTGCTGGAACTATTTATTATGTGCAGGCTGCAAGTGTAAGTGCTACTAACGACACTTCATTTTCTGCAATAAGTGCAATGGCAACAGCATCTAATTCAAGTGGTCAAATTAAAGTGTGGTTTAATAATACCGTAGATAATAGTGTTTCAACAGGTACTAACGCCATATTTGTAAATGGCGCAATGGACGATACCATAATTTGGTATTTAGATCATGCTAAATATTCTGTTGACTTAGCTATTTATAATATTGATAACATTAATAATATTATTACTGCAATTAACGATGCTTATTCCAGAGGTTTAGACGTTCGTGTAATTTGCGATAGTGGTGTTGATGATTTTAATTACGGACTGATAAATATTGGCCCCGGCAAAAAGAAAAAATCACCACCTGATGGTTCAACAAATGCAGATGGTGCGTTATATGGCATTATGCATAATAAATTTATTGTAGTTGATGCAATATCTACTGACCCAGATGATGCATGGGTTATTACAGGCTCTATGAATTTTACTGATGCTCAGGTTAAAATTGATAAACAAAATATTATTGCTATTCAAGATCAAAGCTTGGCAAGGGGTTATAGGTTAGAATTTGACGAATTGTTTAATGGCAAATTCGGTCCGGATAAATCAAACAATACGCCACATGAATTTATTATTGGTGGCAACCGCGTTGAATTATATTTTTCTCCAAGCGATGAAACTGAAACGCGCATGTTAGAAAAAATCAACACTGCTGATTACGACTTACACTTTGCCGTATTTTCATTTACCCGTTTCGGAATTAGTTATGAAATAGAAGATGCTGTTACCGAGCGTGGTGTATTTGCAGCGGGTATCTACGATCAAACCGATGCATCTGATTCTACAGCAGTAAATATTTTAGAAGATGCTTTAGGCGATAAATTTTTCAACTATTCAGGAAGCAATTTATTACACCATAAATATTTGTTGATTGATGCCAACTGTTCGCAATCAGACCCGTTAGTTTGGACAGGTTCACACAATTGGAGCACAAGTGCTAATTCACGTAACGATGAAAACACTTTAGTAATTCACGATTCAACTACCACCAACATTTATTACCAAGAATTTATGCAACGTTATAAGGAGGAAGGTGCAACAACATTTGTAAGTGAAAAATGTGATTTTGTTGGAGTGGAAGAACAAGTCGTTGAAAATTCACTTTTACTTTACCCCAACCCGGCTCAAAATGAACTTAACATTTACGCCAATAATCTTGCCGATTTCGACTTACTTTATATTTACGATTTATCTGGCAAAAAAATGTTGTCTACAGCAGTTAACAACCAGGCACTTATTAATATAAATACTTCCGATTTCAGCGCAGGTGTTTATTTTATAGTTATTCAAAACGAAGAAACCATTTACAGCAAACAATTTATTAAGCAATAACATTGCAGTTGAGTCTACTATGAAAAGCACTCTGTTGATTTTTAGTTTTATCATTACTTCCATTCAGGCATTCAGTCAGAATTGTGAGGCTGTAGTTGCTTATGATTTTAATAACAACACAACGGATATTTCTGTTAATGAATATGATGCAACATTATATAGTGCAGCATCAACTGCAGCTAATTATCTTGCAACAGGTTACAATGATGATGATCGTGCAGAAATACCCGCGGCGGCATTAAATGGCATTTCAGATTTTACCATATCATTTGACTTTTATCTGAACGAATTAAATCTTTTAGGTTCAGCCCCTACAAATACTATTATTGCTGGGGCAAGCGCTACAGATGAGTCTGAATTTGCAATTTCCTATCAAGCTAATATCGCGGCAATTGTGGTAGCATTAAAAGGCAGTGGAGATGTATTCCCGATTGAATTAAATGCAGAAAATTGGTATTGTTTAACTGTAAAAAGGGAAATTAACAATGTAACTGTGTTTATTAATGGTACCGAAGTTGCAAGTATTGAAATGTCCTCACTTGAACTTGACATTGAATTTTTAGAAATTGGTCAGGAGTTAGACTGTGTAGGAGGATGTTATGCAACAAATCAAAGTTTAAATGGAAGAATAGATAATCTTAGCATTTATCCATGCGCCTTGGATAATAGCAGTTGCCAATCCTATATTACTGAATGCGATACTTTATTGAATTATAAGTTTAATGGAACAGTTTTAGATGCGGGTGTATATGCACACAATGGAATATTAAATGCCGGCGCTACAGTAAGCTCCAATATTCTTGAGATAGGATACAACGATAATGATTATGTAGAAATTCCGTCAACTGCTGCAGATGGATTAGATGAATTTGCCATTTCATTTAATTTTTATCTTAACAATTTAAATGAAGATGGCTCTTCACCTACTAATACATTTATCGCTGGTACAAGTGGGATAAACACGCATGAATTAGCACTTTCTTATGAAGCAAGTTCAAATGCTTTTGAAGTAGCCATTCATGAAGTTGGTGGCATAATTCCAGCAACAATTTTACCGGGCACTTGGTATTGCGTAACCTTTTATCGAAAAAGCGATAGCGTTTGGATAGAATTAGATGGAACGATATTACCAACTGTTTTGACATTGCCAGAAGGTCCTTTAACCATTACATTTCTTGAAATTGGCCAAGAGTTAGATTGTCCTGAAGGCTGCTTTGCAGAAAACCAATCACTTAATGGTAAAATGGATAATTTAATTATTCAAGATTGTTCAAATACAATCAATTGCACTCCGGCAAGTTTATCCATTTATGCTAACCTAAATAATGAAATAACAATCAACCCGAATCCGGCTAATAATTGGATTACTGTTAATGGAGTGAATTTAAACTCAGCAAATATTTCAATTACAAACCTGCAAGGTCAAAAGCTACTGATTGGTGTTGTCAATAATACGAAAGTAAATATTACCCATTTACCGGTAGGCATGTATTTTATCATTATCGAAAATAACGGCAGAGTGATGGTTGAAACTTTTATAAAGGAATAAAACACATCATAAATACTTACAAACTTACCTTTGGTTACCTTTAACGTGATACCTTAGTAATTATTATTCATCTTATCACCTGTATATTTTCATAAACTTTTTCAAAAGCTGCCGCTATTTTATCAGCGTTGAAGTATTCACTACTTTCGGCTGCAATTTTGTCGGTTTCAAAATGGGTTCCTATTAACTTTTCAAGCGCTGCCGTCCAGCCCTCTATTGTGTTTGGAGTAGTGAGCCCATAGCCTTGTTTTACCAACTCCGGTAGCGCTGCTACATCAGAAACTAATACCGGGGTTCCGGTTACTAAAGCCTCTGCAGTAACAACAGAAAAGGTTTCGAACTTAGAACTAAATAAAAAATAATGTGCATGGTTAAGATGACTTGCAATTTCTTGTCGGGTTTGAAATCCACCAAATATAATCGGATAACTCCATTTCAATGTTTTAATTTCATCATACAAAATACCGCCTCCTATTATTACAAGTTCTAACGATTTTCCAGATTGCCGCACTAATTGCTCTAATGAATTTACAATTAAATACAAATCCCTATCTGCATTCCAACTAGACGCTACTGTAATAAATCTGATAGGCATACCCGGCTTATAAATTTTTTCAGCATAATGAAATAAATGGCTATCTACTACATTTGGAACAATTACACTTTTTTCAGCAAGCATAGGCACAACTTCACAAACTTCACTTTGAAGCCATTTACTTACAAAGGTTACTTTGGTCGCATAATTAAAGGCACTTCGTCCTAAATAGGAAAGCAAATGTGAACTGAGAAATTTTGTTGTTTTAGACCAATGTTCAGTCAACACCAATGGTTTATTTATTTTTTTTGCAATCAGATAAGCAAGAACTCCAGCAGGGAAGACAACCATACCGTGAACCACATCAATTTGATCAAAATTTTCTGTCTTAATCCTTTTTTTTATTGATGGCCAAAGTAATAATGGGAACTGGTACAAAAGTTTATGCAACTTAGATTTTACAAAAATTTCGACAATTTTTAAGCCCTCATAATCATACTTGCTAATAGATTGGGCATATAACTTTTGTGATTGTTCAACTCTTATATATAACACGAAGGCCAAATGTTGTGTTTTACTTATAGCCTTTAAATGCTCAACAATAAATGGAAAGCTAAGCGGTTTTTCCTTAGTAGGAAACCAAAACGTAACGGCTGCAATTTTTTTCACCATCTCACAGTCAACAAAAAATTATATCTATCTTTGCAATAATAAGTGAAAATGTCGAATAATCAAACACCTAATTTTGACCCTCAAACATATTGGGAAAAACGCCTAAAAAGCAACACTGGTTTAACAGGAGTTGGTTATACCCTAGTTGGAGAACACTACAACAAATGGGCTTACAAAATTCGGAAACACGTTTTTAACAAAATAGTTACTAAAAATTTAAAGAACCTTACTAATGCCGACATTTTAGATATCGGCTCAGGGAGTGGCTTCTATATCGATGAATGGCTCACTTATCATCCTAATTCAATAACAGGAATTGACATTACTGAAATAGCCGTATCCCGATTGTCGGAAAAATACACAGATCTGAAATTTCATAAATTAGATATCAGCGACCTGACTGCAACACAACAAACGTTAAAACAAAAATTCCATACAATCTCTTGTATGGATGTGTTGTTTCACATTGTTGATGATGAAAAATATAAGTTAACATTTCAATCAGTCGCACACTTGCTTGATAATGGTGGATATTTTATTTTTTCAGAAAATTTTGTGCATGACCAATCAACATCTTTAAGCCATCATAAATCAAGGTCTAAAGTAGAAATCGAACAATTGTTAGCACAAAATAATTTTAAAATAATTAGCCGACAACCATTTATGTATTTAATGAATGAGCCTGTTGATTCTAATAATTTTATACTTAAATGGCTTTGGAAAATCACGGCAATCGTTTGTGCCAAATCAGCCCTTTTCGGATACCTCATTGGAGCAATAACCTTTCCGGTTGAAAAGTTGCTCGTTTCACTTTTTAAAGAAAGTCCAACAAGTGAAATAGTGATTGCAGTTAAAACAAAATAACCGGTTTAACAACCTTGCAACTCAAGCGAACAATAAAAGTTTATTACCTATTGCTGATAAATAAAAAAGAGGAGCTGTTTTAAAACAACTCCTCTTTTTTTATAGAATGCAGTAAAATTATTCTTTTACTACAGTGCAAGATATTGTAGCACTAGTTTTGTTATTTACAATTGTTACAAAATACATACCAGGTGCAAAGCTAGATATAGAAAATCCATGCTGCAATGCTTCCAAATTGCAAGTGGCAACGGCTTTACCGGCAATATCAGTAATAATCACCTTGTCTTCAAAATTATACCCTTGAATTTCATTCATATAAATAAATTCGTTACTAGGGTTAGGATAGATAAAAGAGTCCGAATTGGATGAAGGTAATAGCACTTTGCCTTCATTTAGTGAACATACTGTGCTCATATTTAAAGCAAGCGGTTTAATACCAGGGAAAGAACTAGGATAAGATAATGTAACTGTTTCAGATTCTAGTGTTTCAAAATTATCATAATTAGTAATAACTGTTGTTGTATTTGAGATTGCGGTTTCACACTCAGCAACTTCTCCAGATAAAATTGATGTTTTCATGAATATTCCTTCAACAGTTCCACCGTCACCAACTTGTTCACCAACTACAAAAATATCATCTCCAACTATAGTCATGGCACTTGAGCTAAACAACCCGGTGGTTGGGTACCTTAATCTAAATGGATAAGATTTAGCCCAAACAACATTACCATCAAAATCCAAGTTGTATAAACAAACATTCGTATATTTTCCATCTTGGTATAAACTACCATAAACAATATACCCTGATTCGTGTTTCTTGATTCCGGCAAATACGCCATCATAAAATGCGCTTGTTACATCTATTTTACGAGTAATAACTGCTTCACCAGACAAATCTGTTTTAATAAACCAAAAATATTTGTTTGAGCTTGTGCTTACATCATCACCACTCCCTATCACAATAATATGCTCACCATCAATTAGCATGTCTTCAGAATAGAATCTTCCTGAAGTTGCCGTACTTTTTATATAAGACCTGGTCCAATCAATTGTTCCTGTAGCATCAAATTTGTTAATACAAATTCTGAATTTATTATTTCCACCTGTTGAAAGTTCATAACGTCCGGTTGAATATATGGAAGACGAAGTTGGGTCATAAGCAACTGCCTCTACCGATTCGTTCATATTTTTATTCAAATTCGTAATTACAGACTGAGCACCAGAAGCTCGTTTAAACTTAATCGTTATATCATCAGAACCTGCACCAGTACCATTATTTGTTTCTTGTCCGCCAACCAAATAGTCACCGCCAGGGCCTAACTCAACAACGTCCCAAAAAAAGCTGTTAACGGTGCACTTCCTAAACCATACAATATCTTGTAAAATAGGATCAAACTTAATTACAAATGACTTACCTAAATCACCAGCAACAGAAGTTCCTACAATTACCAAATTACCATCACTGTCTTTAATCATTTGATTAATCGTCATGCTGGTATCTTTTGCATTAATGCGTTTATTCCAAACGAGAACCCCGGTTTGATCAATTTCGCCTACCGTTAAATAACCTTCATTTGATCCGGCAAGGTAAAGATTTGAACTGGTTGTTTCGTCAACTGGCACTAAAGCAGCAAAACGAATTCCTTGTTCAGGACCATTATCATAAGATTTAATAAACTGAGCGTCAACAAATTTCACTGCCAAAAGGAGCGAAAAAGCAATTAATAATTTTAAATTTTTCATAGTTAAATTTTTTGAAATTTAGTTACTGAGCTTCCGGATATAGAATTCTTTTTAATAAAATACAACCCTGGTTCATATTGTGAAATGTTTACATGTAAATATTCATTTTCGGAGATTGCGGAAAAAACTAATCGGCCATTAAAATCATAAATTTGTATCAATGAACCTTTTTGCACATTTGTAATTGATATTAATTCGTTAGCAGGAACCGGATAAACTAAAATCGGTTCTTCAGCTATTAAATCACTAGTTGGAATATTTAATCTCCCATTTGGATTTAGTATATTCAAAATAATTTCAGTTCTTCCAACAAAGTTTTTCTTGGTTAATTTTTTTCCGGCAATGTTTAACATGGCAGGTTGATTTACCCAAGTGTCAATTGTTCCGTCCAACCGTTTAAATAACTTAGAATTTTCTTCATTGTCAACAGTTGAAACACCATTTGAATAAGCATAAGTATAAGCCATAGTGTAAGTTGCATCAACCGCATTGTCGACCGGAAAAACACCGTAATACACATCAGGTGCCGTGAGTAGACCATTATCGCCATTTGGATAGCTATCCACCCGATATAAATGTATACCATATGGGCTACCTAAAATTTTATTGAGTTTTAGTTTATCTCCAATTAGTGAGTTAAGCGATAGTGTAGCTCCAGAATAATCAGCCAGATAGGTAAACACACTCGCGTTGCCAATTGGTGCGCCTGAATTAGATTTTTCTACGCTGCCAATTTCGTTTCCATTTGCTCCGGAAATTGAATAATCCTGAAGCGTTGTTGCTGGTGTATTTTCATCTACAATCCAATAGCCAACCAATCCAGTTTCAGCAAGTGTTAACTTTTCACACATTTTATCTCTAATTTCAAATTCAGTCCTCGCAATATTCCACAACCTAACCTCATCAATTTGGCCGATAAATGCATCTGAACGATGCACTGTTGCATATCTGCCAAGGTTAACCGTATTACTATTGTGCACTATTGATGTATTTGATGCTGTTCCATCGGTTGAAACAGCAGCCTTTAAAACACCATTAAAATAAAACTTAATATCTGTAACAGAGGATGCGACAATTGCTATGTGCACCCATTCATTCAGCGGCACTGCACTTGTTGTTATTTTACCTCTTCGGTGCGCGCCGCCAGCACCAACACCATTTCCAATTTCAAAAATTAATTTACCAACTGGATCAAATCGAATATAAAAACCATAGTAATTTCCTGATGTATAACTATCAGATGCAAATACCGGTGTATATAACGAATATTCCGATTGGTTAACCCAGGCTTCAAAGGTTAAAGGGAAGTTTAGTGTATTATAATTATCACCTAAATCGTAATAATTATCTGAATTCCCATCAAAATTCAATGCCAAACCCGAGCCTACAAAGTTGGACTGGCTATTCCCTATTTGAACCATCGATCCTAATAAGGCGATGATAATAACTATTTTTAATTTCATTGTTTGATAATTTTAGATGTTATATTCTTGCCATTTACTTGTTGTGATATAAAGTAATTCCCAGCAGGCAACATACTTAAGTCTAGTGTAATAAATTCACCGATTGCAACATCAGTGAAATGCTTAATTATTTTACCATGGATATCACTTACAACTATTGGATTAACAGAAGAAAGTGATTTTGTTATAACGTAATCTAAACACGGATTTGGAAACACTTCTAATTCCGGAGTGGTTTCAGCTTTCATTTCATTTGCAATTGGAATATTCAGTATATATTCACCTCTTCCAATGCAATTCTTCTTAACCAAACTGGAATTAGGTATTGAAAGCGTAGCCAAAAAATCAGTCCAAGTAGCAACTGAACCATCAACCCTTTGGAATACTGTAGCTAACTCTTCATTAATAGGCGTAATCACCCCGTTTGTAAATGAATAAATATAATTGGAATTATATTTTGCAGATGTTGCACCATCCGCTGTAAAAACACCAAAGTAGTAGTTGGGATGATTTATCAACCCAATTGTAGAATAAGGCGAAGAGTCGACTCTATATAAATGAACCCCGTGTGGGTTGTTACCAATTTTATTGATTTTCATTTTATCACCGCCTGCTGAATTTAATGTTAAATTCAAGCCGGAATAGTCGGTGGTATATAAATAGTCAACTGCATCTCCAATTGGAGCACCAGATGTTACTTTTGTAACACTGCCAACTATATACGCTGTATCGGTAGGCTCACTTAAATTAATGGTAAACGGATCACCATATGATTCATTAAAGTTCCAATATCCTATCAGGTAAGGCGAAACTGGATTTGTTTTTAGGCACAAATTGTCGCGCAAATCTGATTCAGTTTTCACAGTATCCCAAATTCTCACTTCATCAATTTGCCCTGTGAAGTTATGCTGCGTGGTAGGCGTAATGTGTCCCCCAATAATAGCAGGATATCCCGAATGCACAATAGATGTATTTGACGCACCACCATCAGTAGAACTCGAGACTTGTAATACACCATTAAAATAAAATTTAATATCTGTAATAGATGTTGCTACAACAGCCACATGAGTCCATTTATTTAAAGCTACAGCCGAAGTCGTTACCTTACCTCTTCTGTCAGATCCACCGGAACCGGAGCCATCTCCAATTTCAAAAATTAATTTACCGGATGAATTAAATCGGAACCAAAATCCAAAGTAACTTCCACCAACACCAACATTATCTGTAGCAATAATTGGGGAATATCCTCCCGGTGTCCATGAAGTTGGGTTCACCCACGCTTCAACTGTTAGCGGAAAATTTAAATCATTGAATACATCGCCTAAGTCTAAGTAGTTATTCGAAACACCATTAACGGATAACGCTATACCTGAGCCAATATCATTTGATTGTGCGCTAATAATTGAAATTTGAATCAAAAGAAAGGCTAATACAAGGTTCTTTTTCATTGTGTGTTGTTTGTAGTTAAATAGATTAATTGTTATAAGGCAAAATTTAAATCACGAAAACAAATGAATTGAGGCTTCTTTGAAATGTTATCCATTAATTTATTTAAACTAATGAAGTAACATGCACCGCATAAAATTCGACTCTGAAAAAGTAAATTTACATGTAGTTTTCTGCTGTAATTTGTTTGTTTTCAATAATAATTTGAATTTATTATAGGGGTTAAAATTCGTTACAGTAAAAATATAAAAAAAATTAGAATTTTCATACACTTTCGACGCAATAAATTCCTCAAACCAGTCAAATAAATTCATAATTAATTGACTGTCAATACATTGCAAGAAGTGATATAGTTAGAAGGTAAATCGAGTGCGCAAGCCTATTTTGCCTAAGCAGAGCCCTTACTTATCCGCCAATACAGGCCTTGGTTTAGGTTAACCTAAACGTAAAAGTTATTCAGGAATTAGGAACCTGCAGGTAATTATGGAGCCTTTTTAAACATACTTGGCAACACTTTGATTTCATTTTTGTAGGCAAATAAAATTAGCAGTATAGCAAATACCAATTGGGAAGTGTTTATTTCAAATTCGCTAAGATTTGTACTGCACAAAACAATTACGCCCAATACATAAGACATCGGCACCCAAAATATTTTAAGTTTGTTAAAAGAAAAATTAAAAAACGCTTTAGCCTTGTGCCTTAATAATAAAACCTGTATTGGCTTTACTAAAAAATAGCTCCATACCGCACCCCAAATCCCAAATAAATTAATTAATAAAATACCTGAAATTATTTGAACCAAAGCTGTAATAACCAATATCATAGGCAATAAATTCGTTCTTTTGAAATACATTATTGGGTTTAAATATATAGTATGTAAGCTTTTAAATACAAAAGCTGCGCAAAGCAGCGGTAAAAAATCCAAGCTCTCATAATATTGTTCGTTATTAACAAACAACCTGATTAAAAAAGGTACAATAAAAATCGTGGTCGAAATAATTAGCATATTAACTGCACTAAAAACATGGTAATATCTATTTTCCTCTTGGCTCCCATTTAGTAATTCGCCCTTTGATTTCCAGTTTTTATAAATACGTGGATTGAAGGCCCCCGCTATTCCCAAGCCTGCATATTCTATTCCCAAAGTACACTTCAATGCAAAATCATATACCCCTACATCCCCTACTGTCATTATGCCGGATAGAATATAATTATTGATATAGGCCAACACCCATGTGAGCAGACTAAAAATGAGCACTGGCGTGGCATAAGCCCTTATACTTGGCAGCAGTTTATAGTCAAACTTTAAACCAAATTCTTTTAACCCAAAACTAAATGTTAAAATAAAAATAAATACACCTGAAAGCAATCTACCCCACATTGGACCAATAAGTGTATATGGATATAAATTAATCAGGTAAATGGAAATAACAACAGTTACCAAAAAGTTAAACAAACCGAATAAAAAATATTTTACAGGCCTTTCTCCAAACACCTGAATATTTACATAGGTTCGAAACCATGCATTAAAAAATGCAGTAACGACACTCATCAAACCATAAGGAAAAAATGATATCTCGTTTTCTTTAAAAATAATAGGAAAAATCAAATAACCTATAAAACTAATCACCAGTATAAAGACTCCTCCTATCGATAATAAAATACCAAAAACATTACTTAAAAAATGTTTTAATTTATTTTCATTTTCCTGGTAGTCATAATAATGCACTGACAAGTAGGCATCAACGGCGTAATTCATTAATATTTGAACTAATAACGCAAATGAAATATAAATAGCAAGCGCCCCATAATTAGCAGTAGAAAGATTGTTGGTATAAGGTATCAACAATACAAGACTGGAAAGAAGCGGTAACGCTCCTCCGGCAGTAATAAAAAATGTTGATCTAACTATTTGTTTCAAGCCTGTACTTAGACAACAAAAATAATCATAAGGAGTCGAAATCCGCTTATTTGCAAAATTTCCTTTTAAAATAAAGGACCAAAACCCTTTCCGCATTTAGTCAAATACTGCAACACTTTATAAGATTGGACATATCATACCTACAATTTATTATTTGAAACGCTACATCGTTTATATGGAATTTATATCTTTGGCTTAAACATCACATTATGAAAAACCTCTTTATCATCGCGGGCCTTAGCATATTGCTT
>Ga0209480_10001944_pt1 | contig 14604 bp, 19 predicted proteins | sample JI61114C2DNA_FD_187501 | JGI IMG/M metagenome (GOLD analysis project Ga0209480, IMG submission 187501) | Wastewater effluent complex algal communities from Wisconsin, to seasonally profile nutrient transformation and Carbon sequestration -... | ecosystem: Engineered > WWTP > Effluent > Algae...
TAGAAGCGCTGCATTAGGTGAGGCGTGCAGACGCTTCAGGCGTCAATCGCAAGTGGCCTGGCACGTCGCCGGATTGTCGACGCAGGTGTTGGCATTGCTGATGCTGCAGTCGCTCTTGGTGCGGTAAGTGAAATTGATATCGTTGGGGTAGCTACACACCAGCTTGGTCAATTTGCCTTGACGCAGCACGCTCATTGCCATGGCCTTGCTCGCCTTGACCTTGTCGAGCGGCAGGTTACAGGACACGTAGCTACTGAAAACGCCATCTTTCGACTCCCACATCGCGACGTTTTTCATCTCGCGATAGTCTTCATAACGAATGCAGGAATCGGTCTGGTTGGCATAGGCCTTGGCGCTGTCGCTGCAGAAGCCGGAGTAGGTGGTCCTCAACTCATCATCGGTCGGGCAGGCATTGACCTGGACGGCCTTGGCCAGATCGGGACAGGATAGAGTGCCGGCTGTGGCGGCACCGCCCAGGCTGGCGAGCAGTGCCGCAAGGCAAATATGGCGAAGGCGCATGGAGGCTCCGGTTAGGGGGTTAATCATCAATGACGGCTGTCGTGTAGATTTCCTGCACGTCGTCGAGGTTTTCCAGTGCGTCGAGCAGCTTCTGCATCTTGACGCCTTCTTCCCCGGCAAAAACGTTTTCGCCTTCCGGTTTCATCGTCACTTCGCCGAATTCCGGCTTGAAACCGGCGGCTTCCAGGGCATCCTTGACCGCCATGAAATCGTTGGCTGGGGTCAGCACTTCGATCGAACCGTCCTCATTGGTCGTCACATCATCGGCGCCGGCTTCAATCGCTGCATCCATCAGCGCCGCTTCGTCGGTGCCGGGGGCGAAAATCAGCTGGCCGCAATGTTTGAACTGGAAAGCCACGCAGCCATCCGAGCCCATGTTGCCGCCAAATTTGGCAAAGGCGTGGCGCACTTCAGCCACCGTGCGTACCTTGTTGTCGGTCAGGCAATCGACCATGATCGCAGCACCGCCGATGCCGTAACCTTCGTAGCGGATCTCGACATAATCGACGCCTTCGAGTTCACCGGTGCCCTTCTTGATCGCGGTGTCGATCTTGTCCTTGGGCATATTGACGCCCTTGGCCTTGTCGACCGCAACCCGCAGGCGCGGGTTGAAGTTGATGTCGCCACCGCCCATCTTGGCCGCCACGGTAATTTCCTTGGCGATTTTGGAAAACGCTGCGCCGCGCTTTTCGTCCTGACGCCCCTTACGGTGCTGAATATTTGCCCATTTGGAGTGGCCGGCCATAGCGTGTAACCTTTCGCGAATATAAATAAGTTCGAAGCGCCGGATTTTACTCGACACGGCAGCAGGTGGGGCGATGACACAACGAATGACGACACTGGCTAAGCAAAAACCGTTGTGGCGCCGGCTGGGCGGCTGGGGGCTGATCATCGCCGTGCTCGCCATCGTCCTTGCCGAGGCGGTCGCCAAGGGTGGCATGCTGGTCGGTATTGAGCGTTTTTATGGCGATCTCTGGTATCGCCTGGCCGGCCAGCGCGCTGCCGTCGAACATGTCGTTCTGATCAAGCTGGATGAGGCGACGCTGGCCGAATACCCGGATGAGCCGCTGATCTTCTGGGGGCCGCGTTTTGCCAAAGTCTCCGCCGTGCTGCGCGAGGCCGGCGCCTCGGTAATTGCCTTCGACATGCTGTTCAGCACTAGCCCCGAGCAATGGCTGGCCAAGCTCGGTGGCTTAAAGGCCAGTGCTGCCCGTGACTTCGATCAGGCTTTCCGTCAGGAACTGGCGAGCGGCAAGGTGCTGCTTGCCGGTATGCAAACGCCCGAGGAAACCCTGTTACCGGCGCCGGATTATCTGGTTGCGCTGCCCGATTTTGATGCGGTGCGTTTTGTCGGTGCCGCCGACTTGCAGCCCGATAGCGACGGCACCCTGCGAAATTTTTCGCCGATTCCACCGGTTGACCGCAACAAAGACGATTTGCGCCTGCTTTCCCTACCCTTCCTGATGGCGGTTCACGCCAGCCAGCAGTCGACCGACGGAGAGCAGTGGCAGTTCGCTGGCCGCAGTATCCGTGCCGAGGATCGCATCACCCTCGCCTACGCCGGTCCGCCAGGCAGCGTGCCATCCCTGTCGTTGCGCGAGCTGCTCAAGCCGGATGCGCTGAGCAATCCAAAAATACAGGCCCTGCGTGGCAAAGTGGTGGTGATCGGCGCCAGCTACGGTGGCATGAACGATGCCCATCTGACACCCTACGGGCGCGGCCTCTTTGACGCACCGCTCATGCTGGGGGCGGAGATTCAGGCGCAAACCGTCGATGCCTTGTTGAGTGGCCGCTTTATCGACGAATTGCCGGCCGTCTGGCGCCTCTCGCTCGCTGTCTTGCTGGTCCTGCCGGCCGCCATGTTGTGGTGGCGAAAACGCCCGGTGGCCGGCCTCGCTATTCTGTTGTTTCCCCTTTTCGTCGCGGCTCTCGCTGGCTACATTGGCTTTGCTTACAAGTTGCAGGTGCCGGTCGCTCATCTGCAACTAACGGCAGGTCTGGCCTATGCCGGCATCTACGGCTGGCGCTTTACACATGGTGAGCGCGAGCGTGACCGTCTGCGCGGCATTTTCTCGCGCTATCTCGAGCCGCAAGTGGTCGAGGCTTTACTTGGTTCCGATCAATTGCCACAGCTCGGCGGCGAACAGCTTGAAATGACCGTGCTGTTTACCGACATCCGTAACTTCACCACCATCAGCGAACAACTGACCCCGCAGGAAGTTGTCGAGATGCTCAACAGCTACTTTGGTCGCGCCTGTGCTGTGCTGGCCGAAGAAGGGGCTTGTATCGACAAATTCATCGGTGACGCGATCATGGCCGAATTCGGTGTGCCGCTAAAAACACTTGATCACGCCCGCCGCGCCCTGGCTGCCGCTATTCGTCTCAAGCAGGTTGCCGAAGATTTCCGGCAATGGATGCACGAGCGCTTTCCGGAGCGCAATTTGCCGGAGTTTGCGATCGGCATCGGTGTGCATACCGGTTATGCTGTGGTGGGCAATATAGGTACGGCGCAACGCATGGAATATACGGCGATCGGCGATAGCGTCAACCTGGCGTCGCGACTCGAAGGCATGACGAAAATTGTTGGCTGTGTCATCCTCGCCAGCCGTGATACGTTGGAATCAGCAGGGGCGGGATTTTCTCTCGGGCGTGCGTCGACCGTAACCGTCAAGGGGCGAGCACAGCCGGTAGATGTGTGGGAAATTTTGGGTTTGGAGGCGTCAGAAAAAAATGCGTAAAACTTTGCAGTTGCTGCTTGGCCTTGGCCTTGGTTTTGTCTTGTTCGGGGCGACGGCGCAAGCCCAAAGCCCGGTTGCCATGGTGCTTAGCGTTGGTGGTGAAGTGACGCTGGAGGTGCAGGGCAAGCCGATCAAGGTCGAACCCTTTAGCCGCCTGCTCGAAGGTGACCGCGTCAGACTTGGTCGTGATGGCAAAGTCAGTTTTGTTTATCCACGTAGCGGTCGTCAGGAAAACTGGTCGGGTGTTGGTGTTGTGCTGACCGGCGACAGCGAGAGTGCCGCTGCCTCGGGAAAACCGAGTGTAGAAGTAAAACAGCTGCCCAACAAAGTTGCCCAGCAAATGGCTCGTACCCCGGTTTCGGACACCTCAGGCAAGGCCGGGATGGTGCGGATGCGGGCAATTGCCACCCCCGAGAATCTGGCCAGCCTGGAAAAACAGGTTGCCAAAATGCGCAGCGAAGCCGCAGCCAACGATCGAAGCCCCGAAGTTTTCTGGCTTGCCGGGTTGCACGATATGGGGATGATTGACCGCCTTCAGGAAGAGTTGGTGTATTTGGGAAAGGCTTACCCGAATGATGAAATCATTCGTTCGCTGGCTAAAGCTTACGCTCGGGTCATTGCAACAGAGTCCAAGTAAATGATCATGCACTTAAACTTATGTTTAAATCGGCGTGAAATATTTGCCTTTTGATGCGTATCAACTTAATGTAAAAATACGAGATCGGATGCGTGATAAATTGCGCCGAGCGTTCAACTTATGAAAAATAAAGGCTTGACCATGTCCAAGGTGATTTGCGGCTCAACAATCCTTCCTTTTATGCTTTGCGGGTATGCGGGTTTGGTTGGTGCCCAAGAGTTTGGCAAAGTGAATGATGCGGCAGCGATGGCATCAACTGCCGCTGCGCCCAAGACGCCGGCGATCAAGACAGTGACCAATTTTTCTCAGGCCTTGCGCTGTATGGATGAGCTTTTCCTGGCCTACGGCAAGAGCGGTATTGTTATAACGTCAACAGGGATTCCAGACGAAACTGGCAAGGTGCGTACCGGTACCAAGGAAATGCTGATTACCGCCGTCGCCAAAATGACTGTCAAGAGTAATGCTTTCGAGTTCATCGACTTCCACGGTGGTGGTGATGACCTACAACGTTTGTTCGACGCCAAGGGTGATCAGGCGCGCAAAGTACCGGATTACTATATCCGTGGCTCGATCACCCAGATGGATGACAATACCGTGCGCAAAAGCAGTGGCTTTGGCATTGCGGCATCCTTCTTCGATTTCGGCGCCTCATCTGATGTCGCCTATGACGTGATCAGCATGGACATGAGTATTGGCGACGCGGCGTCACGCAAGATTTTGCCGCAGACCAGTGGTTCAAATACGATGGTCATCATGAAAACCGGCAAGTCGGCCGAGGCCGGCGGCAAGCTGGGTAAGGTGGGATTTTCATTCAATCTCGACTTCAGTCGTTCCGAGGGCTTGGGCGCAACGACGCGTACCATGCTTGAATTAGGCCTGATTGAAACCTTGGGTAAATTCACGCAAGTTCCTTACTGGCGTTGCCTGGATGCCGACATCACCAATCCGGTGATTCGTGAACAGGCTCTGGAGACTTTCGATACGCTCAAAGAAAGTGAAAAAATTTCGTTTGTTCAGCGCAAGCTGGGTGGCAGCATGAAACGCTACACCGGACCACTTGATGGTCGGATGAACGATGGACTCAAGGATGCCATTCTCGAATATCAGGCACAGAACAATCTGATTGCTGACGGTCGAATCAATTTTGACCTCTATGCTGCCCTGCTGGATGACGTACAAAATGTTTTGGCTTATGTGCCAAGTACCCCACCTTCAAAGAGTGCTGCACCGAGCGCTCCCTCTTACCAGCCACCATCCGTTCCTGCTGCGCCGGTGCAAGCCGTAGCATCGCAGGCCACTTCGGCCTTCCGTGTGAATCTGGAAAGTGATCGCGGTGCCAAGCCAAGTTACAAAATTGGCGATTTCCTGAACATGACGCTGTCGCTCTCCGGTGACGGGACTGTTCATTGTTATTATGAAGATACTGGACGTCAGGTGGCGCGGATTTTCCCGAACCAGTTCTTCGGTAATCCGACCCTGCGCGCTGGCAGTACGGTGCGTTTGCCTAGTGGTGGCTTCAAGATTCGCTTCGATCAAGCGGGCAAGGAGCGCGTTGCTTGTATCGGTGCTGACCGCGATGTGGTGGTCCCGGGTAATCTGAAAGGTGCCAAAGACCTGAGCCCGTTGCCGGTAACTTCTTTGGACGAAGTGATCAATCGTTTCCGCCAAGCCAATCCGGCGGCTGTCGTTAGCGCAGTTGATGTGACGGTGACGCGTTAATTCGAGCTGAAGCCATGTCGGCTCACCGTCCGGTAATGAAGCTCGGGATTTTGGCGCTGGCCAGTTTTCTGGCCAGCCAGCCAGCGTTGGCTGATGTTGTCACGGCGCCTGGAGTCATTCAGCTTGCCGAGTTGATCGTCGCGCCTGACAAAGGGGGCGCAAAATCTTCGGCCGGTGCGCGTAGCCAGCGTGATAAGGCAGGCTCGTATCAGAATGGCGCGCCAGTCAATTCCGAGGCGGAAGAATATGGCTTGATGTCACCGCGGGGTGGCTCGCCCTCCGAAGAAAAGGCTTACGAGAATCGCGTCAAGGCCAAGCTTTACCAGCAGAGTGGAGAGTATGCAACGCAGCCGTTGCCCTTGCCGGGAGCGATCCCCGGGGGGGAAGGTACTCAAAGCCGATCTGTTGAGCAACGCAATCGGGCACGTGCCTATACCGGCACTGGGAACGGGCAGGATATAGATCTAAGCAACGTCGGCAGGGATGGTATTCCGCTCGTGCCCTGTGGCGATGTAGACAACGTTTCCGGCCGAATTGGTGACGATACGTCGTCAGGGAGTCTGGTTTTTATTGTCCGCCAAGGGCAGCAAGTAAAAGTTCGTTGTCGATGACAAGTTGTTGTCAACCGGATATCGAAACGAGCGTTTTATAAGCAGGTACAAAATTTTACGAACTCAATAGAGTGGTGATAATGAAACTGTTCAGTGCTGTGTCTCTTGCCCTTATATTGATAGCCGGTGCGGCAGAGGCCCAGGTCGCTGTTGATATACCCGGTATGGGCGTCAAGGTGCAGACTGGTAGTGGCAAAGGGTCGTCTGTTGCGGTCAACACGGCCGGGACGGTAGATTCTGATGTACAGATGGAAGGTGTTGCCGTGATTAACGGTGATGTTTTTATCGATGGGGAAAAAATTCCTCACGGGAAGACATCACATAAAGCCAAAAAATCCGGCAAGACCTATCTGATCAAGTGGGGGAAAGATGGCAATGTGGCTGTCCAGGAAAAATAGGCTTTGTGCACTTGTGATGCTTGGCCTTTTTGCAACTGGTGCGCAGGCAGTCATTGTAGTTGACTACGGTGCGGTGAGTCCGCCGGCTATAGCTTTTGGCCCGCGAACCATGCCGGGAATTGTCTATCAAACAGAAACGGAGTTTCAGATGCAGCGCAGTCGTGCCTGGCATGGCTATCAACGCACTGATCCACGAACCGGGGCGATGCTGGTTTATCCGGCGAGAGTCGGTGCAATCGGTGCGCCGACCTCGCTACGTCAGGTTGAAGTACGAAACAACATATCGCGGGCGCATGCTTACCGCCTCGATTATTACAAAAGATAAGCTGCGGGGAGAGAGACGTGGGGATAGGATTTAACACAATGGTCAGGCGTTCTCGTTTGCTGGTCGGTGCCGGCTTGATGCTTGGATTGCTTCAATCTGCATTTGCGCTGGACGTGATGGGTGGTGATTTTCAGCAGATTCTCAAGGCCCGTTCTGATGCGCTGGTTGTCTGGCAGTTGGCAGATAATCCTAGCGTCTATGTTTTTGATTCGCCGGGTTTGAATCTTCAGGCACGTACGTTTAACCGTATTACCCAATTTACAGAACAACAGGGCAATGAGCCCTACCCCAAGGTTATGAACAATCAGGAGTTGAGTCGCTATTACGAGGCAGCACGCCGGACGCAGGCAGATTTTGCCTTTGGTCATGATGTGCTGATTTCAGAGCTAGTGCAGTTTTTCAATTTTGTGTTGCGGGACAAGGTTGAATTGAACCCGGAAGAGATAGTGCTGCGCGATTTTCTGGTTGAGCAAGGCCTGGTGCGTTTCTGGCGTGGCTTTTACCAGTCAATGAAACCAGACGTTGTGGTTCTGGCAGTACCGCAGGTTCAGGAGCGCAAGCCAGGTGAGCCGATGATCACTGAAGGTGCTAGATATGCCATACTGATGCATGAACTGGCACATGGTGAGTATTATTCAAATACGCATTACGCAAAATATTGCCAGCGCTTCTGGTATGAAACCCTGAACGAAAATCAGCGTGATTCCTTCAAAAAATTCTTGGCTGCGTTCAATTACGCGGTGAGTAACGAAGAGTTGCTGATCAACGAAATGCAGGCCTACCTGATGTTTACCCATGATCCGAAGTCCTTCAGTGCTCGTAAGCTGGGTGTTCCAGACGCCGAGTTGCAGGGGATGCGTGATGCCTTCCGTCGTGGAAAACCACCAACCCGTATGCCGCTCTTCCCGCTTGGAGGCGTGTGATGAATAAATTTGTCCTTATGGTTTTGGCTGGATCGATCGCAACAGTTTCAGCCTTTGCCCAAACAAGTCAGCGTACAAAGATTCAGGGCAATACTGAGATCAACGCAACTACCAATAATATGACCGCAATTGCGGCCGGTGAGAATAACGTTGCAAAGAATCGAGTCGGTGTGGTGCAGGGCGAAAAACGTGGTGATACCAAAATTAATGTGGCCGCCGGTAACGTAACAACGATTGCTATTGGGCGTAATAAAAAGGCCTGTACCAACATTGGAGGGATTGTCAGTGATGAATGTAAATAAATTGATTTCTGGTCTGCTAATTGGATCTGCCGTCGCACTTGTTTCGTTCAGTGCCAGTGCTGTTCAGGGGCTGGATGCATCAGGGCAAACCAAGGTCAATGGCGCCTTGGCCAAGCGTTGGTCTGAGCAGGCCAAGGGTGAAGGTCAGAAAACGCCGACCGATGAAAAGCGCATGGTCAATGTGGGTAGTAAGAAACAGGGTACCTGCAATGTCAATGTTGGAACCGCGCAGCAGCCAACCAGACCGGGCCAGCGGGCGCCCAAGGATATTGTCGTGACTACCAAAGAAGTCATCAACGTTTGTAAGTGAGGGTGTAATGAAGAAAAATTCTGGAATGATGCTTTCCCGTGTCGCAGCCGCTTTGCTGTTGTCGGTTGTTGGTTTGGGATTGGCTCAGGCGTCGGATGATGACAAGCTCAAGGAGTTGGAGCGTGCAATGAATGCACCGTCCGAAACCGGCATGGTAAAACCGAAAATGCGGACTCGTGCCATTGTTTTCGACAACCAGCCACAAACCGGACAGCAGGCAGCAGAGTCTGCTACGACAGCTGTTGCTGCCGCAGGTCCGCGTGACTGCGCTGGTTTGCCGCCGGATGTGAAATCGATAGGTGTGGATTTTGCGATCCAGTTCAATGTAGGTAGCGCAACTGTTTCGCCAGCTTCACAAGGAACGCTGGATCAGATTTCTAAAGTGCTGGCACTCTCGCCTGATCGTTGTGTGATCGTTGAGGGGCATACGGACTCTTCCGGCAACTATGACAAGAATATGGCGCTGTCTCGTGACCGCGCCGCATCGGTGGTGAATTTCATCTCCACCCGTAACGGAATCGATCGCAAGCGCCTGGTGCCGGTTGGCAAGGGCTCTAGCGATACGATGCAGAACCTCGACGCGCGCGATCCCAAGAATCGTCGCGTGGTTTTCAAGGTAGTAACAGGTTGATCCTTCCGCAGTACTTTATTAATTGATACAGGAGACTCAAATGCGTCTAATTTCTCTCATGATTGCTGCTGCCGTTGTTGCATCCCCGGTTTTCGCTCAACAAACACAGCGCTCCAGCAACCCGCAGGGCGTGCAGATCCAGGGCAACACCGATATCAAGGCTGAAAACAAGAACGTCGCTGCTGTCGCTATTGGCGAAGGTAACGAAGCCAAGAACACCACCGGCGCCATCAAGGGTGGCACGCAGATTCAAGGCAATACCAACATCAAGGCCAAGCAAACCAACGCTGCTGCCGTTGCTATCGGCAAAAACAATACCGCTGCTAACGAAGCTGGTGTCATCGGCGGCAAGTAAGACGTTTTACCCGTAGTTAAAACTTATATTTAATCTCTGGAGGTAATACACATGCGTGCACAAATCGCTCTCGTCGCTCTGGCTTCTGCCATCATTTCTACCGCTGCTTTCGGTCAGGCATCCCAGGCTGGTCCTAAGGGTTCCATGTCTTCACCGAATGCCCAAGGCGTTCAGATCCAGGGCAATACCGATATCAAGGCTGAAAACAAGAATGTTGCTGCTGTTGCTATCGGCGAAGGTAATACTGCCAAGAACACCACTGGCGCTATCAAAGGCGGTACCCAGATTCAAGGCAACACCAATATCAAGGCCAAGCAGACCAATGCTGCTGCCGTTGCTATCGGCAAGAACAACACTGCTGCCAATGAAGCTGGCGTTATCGGTGGCAAGTAATTAACTGATACTTGGCCGTAAAGGCCAAAACAGTTAAAAATAGCGGCTGGTCGGGATTTTCCCGCCCAGCCGATTTTTATAGAGCGGAATATCATGAGCGAACCCCTGTACCTGGCCAAGTCTGAAGATGGATATCCGGCACTGTTGCCGCAAATGGCGAATCGCCATGGTTTGATTACTGGCGCTACAGGAACCGGCAAAACGGTGACTCTGCAGTCGATGGCCGAGCGTCTGTCTTTTGCTGGCGTACCGGTGTTCATGGCGGATGTGAAGGGTGATCTCTCCGGTGCCGGCGCCGCCGGTGTCGTTACGCCCAAACTGGAAGCCCGGCTCAAAGATCTCGGCCTCGAAGGTTTTCAGCCTTATGCCAATCCGGTTGCCTTCTGGGATGTCTTTGGTCAAGGTGGCATACCGGTGCGCGCGACGATTTCCGACATGGGGCCGCTGTTGCTTGCCCGTCTGCTTAACTTGAACGACACGCAAACTGGTGTTCTGCAACTGGTGTTCAAGATCGCCGATGATCAGGGCTTGCTGCTGCTTGATCTCAAGGACCTGCGCGCCATGATCCAGCACGTTGGTGATAACGCCAAGGAATTCACTACTGAATACGGCAATGTTTCTGCTGCCTCGATTGGCGCCATCCAGCGCGGTCTTTTGACGCTTGACGAGCAAGGGGGTGACCAGTTCTTCGGTGAACCCATGCTTAACATCAACGACCTGATGAAGGTCGATGAAAACGGGCGCGGCGTGATCAATATTCTTGCAGCTGAAAAACTGGTGCAAGCGCCTGCTCTTTACTCCACTTTTCTGCTCTGGTTGCTGGCTGAACTCTTCGAGCAATTGCCGGAAGCGGGTGATCTCGAAAAGCCCAAGCTGGTCTTCTTCTTTGACGAAGCTCACCTGCTGTTCACTGATGCACCGCAGGCGCTGACCGACAAGGTTGAACAGGTTGTGCGCCTGATCCGCTCCAAAGGTGTCGGTGTTTTCTTCGTTACGCAAAACCCGCTTGATGTTCCGGAAAAAATTCTTGGTCAGCTCGGTAATCGTGTCCAGCACGCCCTGCGCGCCTTCACCCCGCGTGATCAGAAGGCCGTACAGGCCGCGGCACAAACCATGCGTGCCAATCCCAAGTTTGATGCGGCGACGGCAATTACCGAACTGGGCGTTGGTGAGGCACTGGTTTCATTTCTTGATGAAAAAGGCCGCCCCAACGTTGTCGAGCGCAGCATGGTTTTTCCGCCTGCCTCCCGCCTTGGCCCGCTGACTGCTGATGAACGCAAGGCAATGATTCAGGCTTCGCCAATGCTGGCTGCTTACGGCCAGACCATAGACCGTGAGTCGGCCTACGAGATTTTGCGCGGCAAACCGGTGGCCAACCAACCTGCCCCGGGTGCCATTCCGGCGCCGCCAGCCAGTAGTGGTGGCATGAATGCCAACGATTGGGGCAATCATGGTGGCCAACCGGCACCTGCTCCGCAGCCGCGTCAGAGCGCTCCCGCGCCGCAGGAATCTTCCGGAGGTGGCTTCTTCGGCAGTCTTGGCGATATGTTCGGCGGCACCACTGGTCCGCGTGGTGGGCACCGTGAAGGCGTTCTGGAGAGTGCCGCGAAGAGTGCTGCTCGTGGTATGGCTGGCACAGTCGGTCGCGAAGTCGGCAAGCAGATTCTGCGCGGGGTGCTTGGCTCCATTCTTGGTGGAAGACGTTGAGCACGCCTGATAGCAGAACAATTTTTAAGCATGGCTTTCCAATCAGAGTAAAATAAGCAATTACTTATTTTGATTGGAGGCGCCATGAAATCATTTGCCAAAATTGCCATGTTGCTCATCGCCTTACCCGCGCTGGCGCAGGATATCGCCAACCTGACCGCAGAAACCAAAAAGGCCGTCCTGCCGGTCGTCCCCAAGGTGGTTAGTGCCATGGAAGAGGCGGTTGCCGAAAAAGGGGTCGCCGGGGCGATCCCGGTTTGCAAGGAACTGGCGCCGGCGCTGATCAAGGAGAAGCGCAAGGAAACCGGTTGGGAGATCCGTCGCGTCAGTCTCAAGGCGCGTAATGCCGAACGCGGTACGCCTGACCTTTGGGAAGTTCGCCAACTGGCTGATTTCAACATTCGCGCGGCCAATGGCGAGAAGCTGGAGACGCTGGAGAAAAGCGAAATCGTCACTGTCGATGGCAAGCAGCTTTTCCGCTACATGAAAGCACTGCCGGTTGGCGAGGTTTGCCTCAAGTGCCATGGTCCGGTGGAGGGTATGGATACCGGGCTCAAGGCCAAACTGGCCGAGAGCTATCCGCACGATCAGGCCACCGGATACACCAAGGGTCAGATTCGCGGCGCACTGACGGTCAAGCGTCCGCTGTAATTTGTGCGCGGCCCTTGGCTGCCAGGTGGTCGAAGAGGGCTGCTGCTGCCGGGCTGAGCGCCGTGCGCGAGCGAACGCAAAGTTGCAGGTTGCGCGGCGCCCAGGCGTCATTGATTTTTAGTGCTTTCAGGCCGTCGACCGCAACATTTGATGAATTCGGCACCATACCGATGCCCACGCCTGCAGCCACCATGCGACAGACTGCATTGAAGCTGCGTACCTGAATTCGCACATCCAGCCTGGCGCCGAGTTGGGCGGCAGCATTCATCATGAAGGTGTGAATGGCGCTGCCGGCATGCAGGCAGACGAAGGGCTGGTCGAGCGCTTCGCTGAAATCTAGGGCTTCGCGGGTGGCCAATGGATGATAGTCCGGCACGATGAGCACCAGTCGATCATGGCGATAGGCTTGGGTCTCCAGTCCGCTCAGGCTGCTGTCGGCAGCGACGACACCGATTTCAACCTGCCCGGCAGCCACCGACTGGATGATGGCCGGACTCGGCTGTTCTTCCAGGCTGACGCGAATGCGCGGGTGCTCACGTAAGAAATCACCAAGATCTTCCGGCAAAAAACAGTTGATTGCGTTGGTGTTGGCAAACACCGTGACCTGACTGTTCAGCCCGCTGGCGTAGGGGGCGAGGTCAGCATGCATCTGTTCAAGCTGGGCGAAGACCTGGCGCGCGTGACGTAATAGCGACTCTCCGGCTGCTGTTGGCCTCAATCCTCGCGCGTGTCTCACAAAAAGTGGCGTACCCAGCGCCGCTTCAAATTGGGTTAGCCGATGGCTGGCCGAGGAGGGCGCGAGGTGTATGCGCTCTGCGGCGCGGGTCAGGCTACCGCAGTCAGCAATGGCGGCAACGAGCCGCAAATCGGGGAGGTCGTAATACATGGTTTCGTCCTGATCGAACGCTGGCTTTGAATCTTACCAATTGCCAGGCGCCAGTGGGGCGTATTCAATGGAACCCTGTATTAAATCTGACGAGAGTGACTTTGGAAAAATCGAATCCCTGGCTGAGCAGCACTGCGACCGGTGCCGTATTGGCCCTGCTGGCGGCGTTTGGGTTTTCGCTGAAGGCCATATTTGTCAAGTTGGCCTATCCGTATGGTGTGGATGCCATCACCTTGCTCGCCTTGCGCATGGGTTTTTCACTACCGGTGTTTCTCTGGGTTGCTGTCGCCGAGCAGCGCAGCGGAGTGAGTCTCTCGTCTACCGACTGGGGACGGTTGTTTTTGTTGGGATGCTTCGGCTATTACGGTGCCAGCATCCTCGACTTTTGGGGGCTGGAGTACATTTCGGCAGGGCTGGAGCGGCTGATCCTGTTTACCTATCCGACACTGACCATCCTGATCGGCGTGCTGTTTCAGGGCAAGCCCTTTACCCGGCGCGAGGCAGTTGCCGTTGCGCTCTGCTACAGCGGTATCGGCTTTGCCTTCATTCATGATCTTGACTTCGGCGATGCGCGCAATGTCTGGTTGGGAGGCGCGCTGGTTTTCGGCTCCAGCATCTCCTACGCGGTTTATCTTTCAGGCAGTGCGCCAATGATTGGCCGGATTGGGGCAATGCGCTTCGCGGCGCTGGCGACGCTGATGTCCTCTGCCGTGACCCTCGTGCATTTTGCCGCTTCTCATCCCTTGACTGCATTTGTCCAGCCGTTGCCGGTTTATGGCTGGGGGCTGGCGATGGCGCTGTTTTCCACCGTTATTCCGGTTTTTGCGCAAGCGGCGGCTATTCGTCGCCTTGGGGCCGGGCGTTCCTCGCTGTTCACCATGGTCGGACCTTTGCTCACTATCGGCTTCGGCTGGTGGTTGCTGGCTGAAGCCATCTCGCTGGCGCAGATCATGGGGGCGGCGCTGGTGCTGCTCGGGATTCTCGTCGTCAGTCGCAGATGATCGTCGACGCTTCAGGTTAGAATCTGAAGCATGATAGGAATTCTGCTGATTACTCACGGTAGCTATGGCGAGGCGCTCGTTCAGAACGCTTGTCATGTGCTGAACAAACGGCCATCCCAGCTCAATCAGCTCGGTGTTTCGGCACAGGATGATCCGCTCGATTTGCTGCCGCTGGCGCGCCAGACCTTAGCGTTGGTTGATAACGGCAAAGGCGTGCTGGTGCTGACCGATATCTTCGGTGCCAGTCCGGCCAATCTCGCCTTGAAATTGCTTGAGCCGGGCCGTATCGAAGGGGTCGCCGGGGTCAATCTGCCGATGCTGTTGCGCGCCCTGACCTACCGCGAAAGAGGCATGGACGTTCTGCTGACGCGGGCGATTGCCGGTGGTCGCGATGGCGTATTTAATATGCAGGAACACTGACAGGACTGGCATGCTGACCAAAGAAACCGAAATCATCAACAAGCTGGGCCTGCATGCGCGGGCCTCGGCCAAGCTTAC
>Ga0209480_10001945_pt1 | contig 14599 bp, 15 predicted proteins | sample JI61114C2DNA_FD_187501 | JGI IMG/M metagenome (GOLD analysis project Ga0209480, IMG submission 187501) | Wastewater effluent complex algal communities from Wisconsin, to seasonally profile nutrient transformation and Carbon sequestration -... | ecosystem: Engineered > WWTP > Effluent > Algae...
TAACTGACTTAGATCAATCCCTTGCTGGTTTATAATTTCAATTTTAAAAGCGTTTCCAACTATGCAGATTAATATTAGAAGGGCAGAGAAAGAGGATTGTACTAGAATCATGGAACTGATTCAAGAACTGGCTGATTATGAAAAAGCACCAGAAGAAGTAACCGTTACACTAGCCCATTTTCAAGAAAGTGGTTTTGGGCCAAACCCTGTATGGTGGGCATTTGTAGCAGAAGTAGACGGAAGGGTGGAAGGTTTTGCGCTTTATTATATTCGTTACAGTACCTGGAAAGGACAACGCATGTACTTAGAAGATATCCTGGTCACTGAACAAATGCGCGGCAAACAATTGGGCAAATTATTGTTTGATAGATTGATAGTAGAAGCCAAAGAAAAAAATCTAAAGGGCATGGTTTGGCAGGTACTAGAATGGAATGAACCCGCCATTAATTTCTACAAAAAATACAATGCTAGTTTTGATGGTGAATGGATCAATTGTTCTATTAACTAACCCCATTCACTACTGCTTCGCGATGGATTTTTTGAACCAATCCTTGTAATACCTTTCCAGGACCCACTTCTGTAAATTCCGTTGCGCCATCTTGTACCATAGCTTGAACAGATTGTGTCCATCTAACTGCACCAGTTAATTGCTCAATCAAGTTTTGCTTAATGGCAGCTGGATCCGTTACCGCTTTGGCAACTACGTTTTGATAGATAGGACAGATAGGTGTATTAAAATGTGTGGCTTCAATAGCTGCGGCTAATTCTTCTTTTGCTGGCGCCATTAAAGGTGAGTGGAATGCACCACCAACAGGCAAGACCAATGCACGTTTAGCACCGGCAGCTTTCATTTTTTCGCAAGCAATTTCTATTCCTTTCAATGATCCACTGATCACTAATTGACCAGGGCAATTAAAATTTGCTGCTACTACTACTTCACCAGTTTCTAATTGCACTGTAGCACAAAGTTCTTCTACTTTGTCATCGGCCAAAGCCAGCACTGCAGCCATGGTTGATGGAGCCAATTCACAGGCTTTCTGCATGGCGGATGCTCTAATGGCCACCAAACGCAAAGCATCTTCAAAATGCAATACATGATTGGCTACCAAGGCAGAGAATTCACCCAAAGAATGTCCAGCAACTAATCCGGGTTGAGGATCTACCAAGGTTTGATAGGCAATCACGGAATGTATGAATACGGCTGGTTGGGTGATATTGGTTTGTTTCAACGCCTCGTCTGTTCCCTCAAACATGATATCACTAATGCGGAATCCAAGGATCTCATTGGCTTTTTCAAACAATACTTTGGCGGTATTATGAGATTCATACAATTGCTTTCCCATTCCAATAAACTGACTTCCTTGACCTGGAAACAAATAGGCGTGCTTTGACATATGGCTAATTTGAGGCGATAAAATTAAACAAAAACCCCGATAAAAATTATCGGGGTTCCAAAGGCATTATTTGTATCAGTTTTAAAAGTTGCTAACTTATTGCAAGCTTAAAACTCTGTCTTGAATTCAATATACTTTAAGAATTCTTCTCTGGTTTTGTCTTCTTGGAATTTACCACTGTAAAAAGCAGTGATGGTTGATGAAGTATCATCTTCTACTCCCCTACTTGCTACACAAAGGTGTTTGGCGTCTATCAATACTGCTACATCATCTGTGCCCAATGCTTTTTGTAACTCTTTACCAATTTGCATGGTGAGTCTTTCCTGCACTTGTGGACGTTTGGCAAAATATTGTACCAATCTATTTAGCTTACTCAAACCAACTACCGTTCCATTGCTAATATAAGCTACGTGTGCCTTTCCAATAATGGGTACAAAATGGTGCTCACAATTACTATAGAAAGAAATATTCTTTTCTACCAGCATTTGGTTATACTGGTATTTGTTTTCAAACATGGCCATATTGGGTTTGTTGGCCGGATTCAAACCATTGAAAATTTCTTTCACATACATTTTTGCTACGCGCTTGGGTGTACCCTTCAAACTATCGTCAGTAAGGTCTAAACCCAATGTTTCCATAATGGCCGTAAAGTGTTTTGCAATCTCTTCTACTTTCTGGTCATCAGAAAGAACAAAAGCATCTGCACGCATGGGTGTATCCACTGAGGTACTCACGTGGTTATCTCCCATGTCATCAATCATGGTATCACTTAGCTCAATTTTCTCTCCATTAAGCTGGATATTCAACAAAGTTTCTTTCTGTTTCATATAATCTTATTTGCAGATCCAATGATGGATCCAATTTATCTTTTAGCAAATCATAAATCACTATAGCAATATTTTCTGCACTAGGATTTAGATGCGCAAATTCTTTGGTATCTAGGTTTAGATTCTTGTGGTCAAATTTATCCAGAACCAATTCCTTAATCAGGCTGCTTAGTTCCTTCATGTCTATTACATAACCTGTTTCAGGGTTTGGTTCACCCACCACTTTCACAATCAAATCATAATTGTGACCATGATAATTGGGATTGTTACACAAACCAAATACCCGTTGATTTTCTTCAGCAGTCCATGCGGGATTATTCAGGCGATGTGCTGCGTTAAAATGTTCTTTGCGATATACGGCTACTTTCTTGCTCAATGTTATAGTTGGGGGTGAAATTGCCCACCCAGTTTTTACCAGTTAAATTTGGAGCACACTTGACTCCTACCCATATTTTTGAAAGCTAAACTTACCTGTAAACCTTGTTGCGGGGCACTGTTTCAGAAGTGTGCTGATCAAGTGGCCCTGCTTAAATAGCTTTGCAAAGATACATACGATATAAATAACCAAGCAGTTTCTATTTTGTTTAAATTATCAGCAAAATATTTAAACAAAATTATTAGCGGGCAAGAATAAAAAAGACAAAACTCAAAATTTAACCAAAGTATTCCACGTAGATTCTAGCGGTTTCATAGAGTTTAACACAATGAAGCTGAACATGTTCTGGTAAATGTGGTTGAAGTTGTTCCCAAATAGCCACGGCAAGATTTTCCGTGCTGCACATTTTATCTTTCATGAAGTCTACGTCTAAATTGAGGTTTTTGTGATCCAACTTGTCCACTACATGTAGTTTCATTAATTGGCTTAGTTTTTTCACGTCATAGACAAAGCCTGTTTCTGGATCAGGCTCCCCCTTGATGGTGACAAATAGGTCAAAATTATGCCCATGCCAATTTTCGTTAGCGCATACCCCAAAAACGGCGTCATTCTGCTCCTTTGTCCAAGTTGGATTAAAGAGTTTATGAGCGGCATTAAAATGTTCCAATCTTGTCAAATAAACCATTCTTCCTGAAAATTTTGGCAAAGCTACAACAAGCAAAGCAATTTCAATCCTACCTTAGCCCCATGCGAGTAGTGATATCGGCTGCCACTGTTGGGGAATGGATGCCCAGTTATCTGAAAGTCAATGAATTGTATACCAGCGAAAGCAGGCGTATGAAATTGCATTTTCATCAGTCTGGTATTGGTATGTTGGCGGCAAGCTTTTCCTTAACCAAATTGATCTTAGAAGAAAAACCGGACCTGGTTTTACAAGTTGGGATTGCTGGTAGCTTTTCAAACCAATATGATTTGGGTTCGGTATTAGCAGTTAAAGAAGAAATCATTGGAGATTTAGGAGTTGAAGAAGGGGGTAAATGGAAAGACTTGTTTGACATGAAGCTGGAAAAAAGTAGTTACCATCCTTTTGAAAAGCGCAAACTACCCAATCAATGGTTGGACCAATACAATATATTAAACCTACCTACTGTTACTGGTATCACCGTAAATGAAATTAGTACCAACCCTGATCGCATTGCAGAACTAAGCAAAAAATACCATGCTGAAATAGAAAGCATGGAAGGAGCTGCCTTGCATTATGTAGCAAGAGAAACCAATACGGCGTTCTTACAAATCAGGGCCATCAGTAATTTGGTGGGCGAAAGAAATAAAGCAAATTGGAAAATGGGAGAAGCCATTGGCAACCTCAATGAAACCATCTTGCAATACATTGACAAACTATATCAAATAGCTTAATAGATGACGCGTCTTAGTTTAGGATTCTCACCATGCCCCAATGATACATTTATATTTGACGCTTTAGTCAATGGTAAAATTGATACGGGAGATTTGGCATTTGACCTGGTATTGGAAGACGTTCAAACCCTGAATGAATGGGCATTAGCGGGCAAATTAGATATTTCAAAAATCAGTTATGGTGTTTGGCCATTGCTACAAAATCAATATCAGTTATTAGAAAGCGGTGGTGCCTTGGGTAAGGGAGTTGGGCCATTGTTAATTACCAAAAATCCAACGGCAACATTGAAAGAGGTTGACCAAATGAGTATTGCCGTACCAGGCATTAATACCACTGCTCATATGCTTTTCTCTATGGCATTCCCAAATGCAAAACAAAAACAATTCATGGTCTTTCATGAAATAGAACAAGCCGTACTAGATGGCAAAGTTGATGCAGGTGTGATTATTCATGAAAACCGATTTACCTATCAGGACAAGGGTTTGTTGAAACTGATGGATCTTGGAGAAAACTGGGAGCAAAGTTTGCAATGCCCTATTCCATTGGGTGGCATAGTGATGCGCCATCATTTTGAGCCATCGCTCCGCGAAAAAATCAATGCACTCATCAAAGCATCTGTTCAATACGCATTTGCCAATTATCCCAATTTGGCACCCTATGTTCGGGAGCATGCACAAGAAATGAGTGAAGCTGTGATGCGCCAACACATTGATTTGTACGTGAATGATTTCTCAATTGAATTGGGAGCGGATGGTCACAAAGCAGTACAATCACTTCTTGGTGTTTATCAAAATATTCATAGTAAGTAACACAAGACTAATCTACTGAAATTAATTATTGCCTTGGGGCTTTAATGCCTTGGCATATACTTCTAATACGCGTTTCCTAGCTTCTTCATGCACTACAATGGGTTTGGGATAATTGAATTCTTGAAACTCTGGAACCCACTTACGAATGTACTTTAGGTCTTTGTCAAATTTCTCAGTTTGTAAAGCTGGATTAAAGACCCTAAAATATGGCGCAGCATCACATCCACTGCTACTTGCCCACTGCCAACCTCCGTTATTAGCAGCCAGATCAAAGTCTAATAATTTTTGGGCAAAATAGGCTTCTCCCCAACGCCAATCAATGAGCAAATGCTTGATTAAAAAAGATGCTGTAATCATGCGCACGCGGTTATGCATAAATCCTGTTGCGTTTAGCTCTCGCATACCAGCGTCAACAATGGGATAACCTGTTTGTCCATTACACCAGGCATTAAACTCCTCTTCATTATTGCGCCATTCAATGGCCTCGTAGGCAGGTTTAAAAGACTTGCCCTGACCAACATGTGGAAAATGCCAGAGAATCATGTGATAGAAATCGCGCCAGATCAATTCATTTAAAAAAGTTTCGCTCACTGCTTTTGCTCTTATAGCTAGAGCCCTAATACTAATGGTACCAAAACGCAGGTGTACACCTAATTTAGAAGTGCCATGATCAAGCCCTGGAAAGTCTCTGTTTTCTTTGTACTTGGCAACAATCTCTTTTTTCCATGCTTTGGCAGGAAAATGAATCTTGGAAAGAGTAAAACCAATGGATTCCAAACTAGGCAATGCCAGAGGCGATAGCTTAATAAAATGATCCTGGTATTTTTCTACAGGATAGGCTTTCAAATGATCATCCGTTAGTTTGGATTTCCATTTTCTTGAATAAGGTGTAAAGACAGTATAGGGAGTGCCATCGTCTTTTAACACTTCATCCTTTTCCAAAATCACTTGGTCTTTAAAAGACTGATATGCCACTTTGTGTTCATTCAAAAAATTGGCAATAGTTGCGTCTCTTTGAATGGCCGATGGTTCATAGTCGTGATTGCTGAAAACGGTTGCTATGGTATATTTTTTTATCAATGCTTTGAAACAGTCCAAGGGTTTTCCGTGAAGTACTTCTAAGCTTGAACCAAATGCTAGCAATTCAGTTTGCATTTCTTGCAATGCCAAATGAATAAAACTGACTCTAGCGTCTGTTTTATCTTCTAGCTGGTCTAAAATTTCAGTATCAAAAATGAATACGGGCAAAACAGGTAAACCCGCTTTTAGTGCATGATACAATCCTGCATTGTCTTTGAGACGCAGGTCTCTTCTAAACCACATGATATTGATGCTGTTTGCATTGCTCATATCATTAAGACAAATTTGTCAAGAAAAAGTTGATTCCAAAATAAAAGGGCTACCCAGTTGGGTAGCCCTTTTTATCTTAAGTGTTATAAGATTAGTCTTTGAAAGAAGGAACCAAAGTAACGTTCCTGTTTTCTTTTCTACCAGCTTTGGTCTTATTGTCAGCTTTTGGTTTAGAAGAACCATTAGCAACAGTAGTTAGACGATCAGCAGAGATACCCTTGTCAAGGAATGCTTTCTTAACTGCATCCGCACGTTTTTGAGACAATGGCATGTTGATCTTGTCATTACCGGTAATATCCGTATTACCTTGAATTTCCAATTGTAGTTTAGGATACTTAGCCAATAGATCCAATACTGGGTCAAATTTAGATTTTGCAATCTTAGCATCAACCAATTTAGCGGTATTGATTACAAAGTAGAATGACTTAGCTGCTTCATTCAAAACAGGAGTCATATCAGGACAACCGTAGTTTGATGCAACACCAGCTTCATTAGGACATTTGTCTTGTTCGTCGTTTACACCATCACCATCAGTATCAGGGATAGGGCAACCAGCGTATTTAGCCAAACCTGGAACAGTAGGACACTTATCTTGCTCGTCATTAACACCATCTTTATCGGTATCAGGAACAGGGCAACCAGCATATTTAGCTAAACCTGGAACAGTAGGACATTTGTCTTGCTCATCATTAACACCGTCTTTGTCAGTATCAGGTACTGGGCAACCCTGGTATTTAGCAACACCAGGAACAGTAGGACATTTATCCAAGCTATCAACAACACCGTCGCTATCAGTATCTACTGGAGCAGCAGCAACAACTGGTACAACTGGTGGTACAGCTTTCTTACCAAACAATTTCACTTTCACACCAAATTGGAAACCGTCATTGTAGAATTTATGACCCAATTTTCCAACATTGGGGTTTTGGTCATATTTCATATCGCTTAAGCCATAGATATAACGACCATAGATTTGAACAGTTTTGGTTGGAAACAATTCAAAACCTACAGTAGCAGCATTGCTGTTAGCAATAAAATTGCGCTTGTAGTATCCACCACCTGCGTCATTTTTGATAGTATTCAAGAAATCAACTTGAACACCACCCAACAAAGCAAAGTTTTTGCTTGTTTGGTATTTCAACAAAATAGGATACGATTGATACTGCATAGTACCAGCAAATTGCTTAATGGTACCTACTTGAGATTTTACATTGTATTTTAAAGTACTCCATTGACCTTGTGCTTCTAAAGACCATTTAGTAGACAAAGGAATGTTCAAGTACAGGCCTGCAGCCCAACCTAAATCATTTTTGTAATCAATGTTAGAGGTATTTGTTCTGAACTGGGTGTAGTTCAATGCACCTAATAAACCACCAGAAATACCTGGTTTGCCGGTTTTAGTTGTTTGGGCCATTGAAGTCATGGCTACCATCAGCGTTGCAACTAGGAGCAACAAGGAACTGAATTTTTTCATTTTCATAATTTTATTTTGATTGCTTTTCATCCAACACTCAGCAGGGCTGAAATGGAAACAGGGCAAATTTATAGTATATCTATAAATTAACAACTATTGTTTCAGCTGATTTTCAGTGAATTTCTAAAAAAACAGTGTTTTAAACAGAAAATATGCCATTTGAGCTTCGTATTTAGACGTCTGAAGCTGTTTTACCCACCTAATTCCATATATGGCATTTGTCAAAAATATTTCCGAAGCCTCTAAAATTTCCTCTATTTCAAGGGTTGACTCCATGACCGGCATATTTTTTTTGCGCATTTCTGTTAAAACATGTCTTCGCATGACCCCTTCCACAGGGCCTTCTGTTAAGGCAGGTGTTTTTACAAGACCATCCTTTACTATAAATATATTGGCAATGGTGGCATCGGCCAACCTATTAGAAGGATTTAACAGGAATGCATCATTGAAGTGGTTCTCTTTGGCCCAAAGGGCGGCCATAGCGTAGTTCAGGTAATTATTGGTCTTTAGATGAGAAAATCCATCGCAGACTTTTTTGGCGTCTGGGAAAATGTCTACCACTAACCCATTTTCATTGATCTTGTTATTTGACTCATTCAAGTCCCAAGTCTGAATTAAATGATGGGGAAAATGATTGATCCTATCATAAATACCACCCTCTCCCCTATAAATGGTTAATCTAACCCTAGCTAAACCATGCTGTCCATTCTTTTTAACCAGCTCATGAATTTGCGTTTCTAAATAGGACTTTGTAAAAAAACTTGGTGGCTGAAACTTAAGCCTATCAAGGGTTTTGAACAATCGCTCAAAGTGATAATCGGCCAACATAATTTGACCATCGCGGAATTTCATGGTTTCAAAAAATCCATCCCCATATCTAAAGGATCGATTATCCGGCATAATCAAAGCCTTGTCTGAACGGAGCATTTGACCATCCGAATAAAGAAAATTGGTAGTTGACATGCAACAAAGATAGAATGAAGCTAATTTAGCCTTTTAATTAAGTTGCATGCAAATCAAAGAGATTATTTCCGTTTTAGAAGCGTTGGCGCCACCCCAATACCAAGAATCCTATGATAATGCCGGATTAATATTGGGCAATAGCCAATGGGAATGTACGGGCATCATCTGCAGTTTAGACGCAACAGAAGCCGTGGTGGAAGAAGCAAAAGCCAAGGGATGTAACCTAATAGTGGCGCACCATCCTATTCTATTTAAGGGAATCAAGCAACTCAATGGAAAGAATTATGTAGAACAAACCCTGATCACGGCCATCAAATCAGATATAGCCATTTATGCCATTCATACCAATTTGGACAATGTAATTTGGGGTGTGAATGGCAAAATTGCAGATCAAATTGGTCTATTGAACAGGCAAATCCTGGTTCCCAAAACAGGTCTTTTGTCTAAATTGGTCTGTTTTGCCCCAGCATCTGCCGTTGAAAATTTAAAAACCGCCCTATTTGCTGCAGGGGCAGGTCATATTGGTAATTATAGTGACTGCAGCTTTGAAGTAAAGGGGCTGGGCAATTTTAAAGGAGCGGAGAACTCAAACCCTACCATCGGCCAACCAGGCCAAAACACTAGCACAGAAGAAGTAAGGATTGAGTTTATACACCCCAGCCATTTGCAAAAAAAGCTGGTTTCGGCCATGATCAAAGCCCATCCTTATGAAGAAGTGGCTTATGACTTAATTTCATTAGACAATGATTATCAACATGTTGGATCTGGAATTCTGGGAGAACTACCCGAACCCATGGAAGAAGCAATGTTGTTGCATATGCTGAAAACCAGTTTTGGACTATCTATCATTAAACACAGTCCTTTTTTAAATAAGCGGATCCAAAAAATTGCCATTTGTGGGGGTGCTGGCAGCTTTTTAATTGGACCAGCCATTGGGGCCGGGGCCGATGTCTTCATTACAGCAGACCTTAAATACCATGAATTTTTTGACGCAAATGAACGCATCCTGATTGCCGATATTGGGCACTGGGAAAGCGAACAATATACTACTGACCTGCTTTTTGATATTTTACAGGCTAAATTCCCTACCTTTGCCGTCCTCAAATCAGTGATAAAAACCAATCCGGTTAACTATTTTCTGTAAGAGGGCCAAAAACTCCAAATTTTATACTAGATATGGCATCTGTTAAAGATTTCTCCGTTGAAGAAAAACTGGTTAACCTAGTAAGGTTACAGAAAACTGATAGCAAACTGGATCAAATTCAGGTATTAAGGGGTGAATTACCCATGGAAGTGAGTGACTTAGAAGATGAGATCCTAGGTCTGCACAGTAGACAAACCCGTATTGAAGAAGAGATCAACGGGATCTCTGAATTCATTGAGGGTAAGAAAAATACCATCAAAGAAAGCGAAGCGCTGATTGCTAAATACGAAAAGCAAAGCGAAAACGTAAAGAACAATCGCGAGTTCGAAGCTATCAATAAGGAAATTGAAATGCAGCAGTTAGAAATTAAACTTGCTGAAAAACATATCCGTGATGCTAACGAAGAATTGGCTGAAAAAATCAAGGCACTTGAAGTAGCTAAAAAACAAGTTGCTGTTAAAGAAGGTGTGTTGAATCACAAGAAAGGCGAATTGGAAAAGATCATTGCCGAAACTGAAAAAGAAGAAACTCATTTTAACAAGCAGAGTGCTGATGCTCGCGGACATATTGACGAAAGACTGTTGTATAGCTATGACAGAATTAGAACCAGCTATCGCAATGGTTTAGCCGTTGTGCCAGTTGAGAGAGATGCTTGCGGTGGATGCTTCAACTCTATTCCTCCTCAGCGTCAAAGTGAAATTCGTTTGCACAAAAAAATCATTGTTTGCGAAAACTGCGGAAGAATCCTAGTTGACGCAGATTTGAATGATACTGTAGAAGCGAAGTAACTGTTAAAAGAAGATTTTTATACCATAAAGGGCATGCTTAATCGCTGCCCTTTATTATTTTACAGAAGCATGCGTTTTAAATTTATTTTATTACTGATCATGGTTGTATTGGCCTTGCGGGCCGATGCGGAAAAAGTGTATGATTTCAATAGCACTTGCCAACAAGCATTTCAAGAAATTACCAAACTCAAACTTGCTCGTGGTATAGCCTTGGTAGAAAAAGCAAAACAACAGAATCCAGACAATTTGATTCCCGTTTTACTAGAAGATTATATAGACTTTTTCATCTTGTTTTTTAATGAAGACCCAACTGAATTTAAAAACAGAAACCCTCATTTTGCAGAAAGAATTGCTATACTGGAAAATGGACCAAAAAATTCGCCCTTCTATCATTTCTGTTTGAGTACAGTAAGAATCCATAAGGCTGCAGTGGCTATAAAATTTGGACAAACATGGTCTGCTGGATGGGATTTTAGAAAAGCCTTCTTACTCTTAAAAGAGAATCAAAAAAAACATCCCGACTTTTTACCCAACCAGTTAATGTCAGGCGCATTAATTGCTGCTATTGGAACAATCCCTTCTAGTTATAAATGGATAGTTAGTCTGTTTGGTATGAAAGGCTCCATTACTGAAGGAATGTCTCTTGTGCGCAATTTTACTTATAGCAATGACCCTTGGGCCAAAATCTATGCCAACGAATCTGCTTTTGTATACGGTTATTTAATGTTCTATATTGAGAACAAAAAAGACGAAGCCTTAGCTTTTGTACAACAAAGAAAACTAGACCTAGTACACAACCACTTGCTTTGTTTTATGGCGGCCAATCTTGCCATCAATAATAAACAAACAGCTATTGCAGGTTCCTGGATACAAAACAGAGATAAGAGTCCAGAATATTTGACCACACCTGTTTGGGATTTTGAAATGGGTTTTGTAAAACTCTATCATCTTGAACTTCCAGAAGCCATCAAACATTTAGAACAGTATCAGAAAGATTTCAAGGGTAGGTTCTATGTAAAAGACGCGTATAACAAATTGAGTTTAGCCTATTATTTACAAGGTAATCAAGCAGCTGCTACTGCCACCAGAAATAAGATATTGAAAAATGGCGCTTTAGATACAGACGCAGATAAAAAAGCACAGAAAGACGCCAAGACTTATAATTGGCCAAATCCCCTTTTATTAAAAGCCAGATTATTAAGTGATGGTGGTTATCACAAAGAAGCATTGAGTATCTTATATGGAAAATCAATAGAACAATTTAACACGGAAGAGGATAGACTAGAATTTACCTATCGCGTAGCAAGAATCTATGACGACCTTGGCCGTAAAGACGATGCTATTAAGTATTATCAAACCGCCATAGTCTTGGGTGAACACAGAAAAGAATATTATGCTTCCAGGGCTGCTTTACAGATTGCGCAGATCTATGAAGAGCGGGGGCAAAAAGCATTGGCCATTTCTTATTATCAGAAATGTCTTGACATGGATGATCACGAATACAAGGATTCTTTAGATCAACGCGCCAAATCAGGCATTAGTAGGTGTAAGGGAGAATAAAATGTTTACAGTTCTAGCATTTACCAAGGGATTGATTTGCTCAACCGTTAGAGCTTCTATAAATTGCAGGACTTAGTTGCTAAAAAGAATCTTCATGCTTCGGAAATTACAGATTCAACATTATGCCATTATTGATGCCATTGAGATTGATTTCTCTGGTCAACTCAATATCATCACTGGTGAAACTGGTGCGGGTAAGAGTATCCTGATGGGCGCCTTGAGCTTGATTTTGGGAGACCGAGCAGACAGTTCTGTGTTAATGTATCCAGACAAGAAATGTGTGATTGAAGGCTATTTTAGTGCTGGGCATAAAACGGCTGTATTGGATTTTTTAAAGGCCAATGATTTTGATGTAGAAGAGGAATTGGTGCTGAGAAGAGAAATAGCACCCAACGGAAAGTCTAGGGCCTTTATCAATGATACCCCAACTACCTTACAACAAATTAGAGAACTAGCTTCATTGTTGGTAGATCTTCACCAACAGTTTGATACCTTAAGTTTGGGTGATGCTGGCTTTCAGCGCAATGTGATTGACGCATTAGCCGCTAACCAAGACAGGCTGCAGGCCTATCAAATTCTTTATCAGGAATGGCAGCAAAACCAGAAGCGCTTAGAAGCCCTTATTCAACAAAAGCAAGATTTTCAAAAAGACAGGGACTATCATCAATTTCAATTAGACGAGCTGGTAGAACTTTCTTTAAAAGAAAATGAACTTGAGGAATTGGATACAGAATTACAATTGCTCTCACACGCCGAAGGCATTAAAACGGCTTTGAGCAAAGTGCAATTTGAATTAGAAGAATCGGACCAACCCGTTCTGCCTTTGTTCAAACAATGGATCAATCAATTACAATCTTATAGCGGCTATCATGCTTCTTTACAAAGCATCATTGATAGGCTGCATAGTAGCCAAGTAGAATTACAAGATATAGCTGACGAGATTGGTAGCTTGAATGGAAAAGTGCATTTTGATGAAAAAAGAATTGAATGGATCAATGAGCGTTTGGCTGTGGGTTATCGCTTGTTAAAAAAACACGGCGTAAAAACCACCCAAGAACTTTTAACCATTCAAGAAAGTTTAGCAACTAGATTAGAAGCTGTTTTACAAATTGATGATACCATTACTGCAATTACCCTAGCAGTTGAAGCCCTTGCCAAAAAAGCGGTTCATGCAGCCAATGAATTAAGTGTTGCAAGAAAGGCGCAACAAGAACCATTGGCAGCAAAAGTAAATGCATTGTTGCATCAAGTAGGCATGCCCAATGCTAGATTAAAAATTACCATAGATCCAACGCAACAACTTCAGGCGTTTGGACATGATCAAATAGAGTTCTTATTTGACGCTAACAAGAGCAATAGATTTGAACCCATTAGAAAAGTGGCTAGCGGTGGTGAATTAAGTAGGCTCATGCTTTGCATTAAATCTTTGGTGGCTGAATCTATTGACCTAGCCACATTAATCTTTGACGAAATTGATACGGGTATTTCTGGTGAGGCGGCCAAACAAGTTGGATTGATCATGAAAGACCTGTCTAAGAAAAGACAGATTATTTGTATTACCCATCAACCACAAATTGCAGGCAAAGCATCGGCGCATTTTTACGTGTATAAAGAAAACCAAGGCAATAGGATTAAAACCAATCTCAAGCTTTTGGAAAAAGACGAGTCCATGCATGCCATTGCTAGAATGTTAGGAGGTGAAACCCCTTCTGCAGCGGCCATTGAACACGCAAAAGAAATGATGCTGGATCAATCATTAAATTAAATCAAGTACTATGAACTGGGATCAAATCATTGAATGGGTTGGACTATTTGGAGCTTTTTTGAGCTCCGTCACTTTTATACCACAGGTATGGTTGGCTTGGAAAACAAAAAGTGTGGGAGACTTGAGTTTGGGTATGCTATTGATTGTGTTTACTAGTGTGATTGTTTGGTTGGTCTATGGCATCTATTTAAAATTACTACCAGTGATCATTGCCAATAGTATCATCTTTATATTATCATTGGTACTACTCTATTTCAAATTCACTTTCCCCAAAAAGAGTAGTTAGCAGTTCAACATACTTACATGCAAGAAGCCACTCCAAAGGAATGGCTTCTTGCATTGACTATGGTCTATACCCAGGGGTTTAGTATTCGTCTTCGTTGAACATGAAATCTTCTTGACTTGGATAGTCAGGCCAGATGTCTTCAATGCTCTCGTACACTTCTCCCTCGTCTTCCAATTCTTGCAGGTTTTCTACCACTTCAATGGGTGCACCGCTACGAATTGAATAGTCAATCAATTCATCTTTGGTAGCAGGCCAGGGAGCTTCTTCCAGATAACTTGCTAATTCTAATGTCCAGAACATGTCTTTAAAATTTTTGCAAATGTAACCGTATAAACTAAACAACCCAACCCAAGTTTTCAAGGATGTGCAAATAAATCCCCAAATTTGGTCTGAGATGGTCTTGCTTTTGTAGGTTTGCATATATAACCTATACTGAATCAAATGCT
>Ga0209480_10001949_pt1 | contig 14577 bp, 12 predicted proteins | sample JI61114C2DNA_FD_187501 | JGI IMG/M metagenome (GOLD analysis project Ga0209480, IMG submission 187501) | Wastewater effluent complex algal communities from Wisconsin, to seasonally profile nutrient transformation and Carbon sequestration -... | ecosystem: Engineered > WWTP > Effluent > Algae...
CATGATTTTCAACTTTCCGCGACCTTTCATGGCGTCGATGGCATTTTTCATTAGATTTTCTATCGTCCAACTGTGTAATGCAGGATTTATAGAAGCCATTAAAGAATTTTTTGGTGCGGAAAAAGTAAATTCAACTTGCTTGGAAAAGCGAGATTTTAAATAATCAAACGAATTTCTAGTTTCTTCAATAATATCTTTTGTTTCTAAAACAGGTTCGGAACCAATTTTTGAAAATCTTTCGGTAATTGTTTGTAACCTATTAATGTCTTTTTCAATTTCTGAAACGGTTGTTTCGTCAACATTATCGGCTTTCATGATTTCGAGCCAACCAATTAATGACGATAAAGGCGTACCAATTTGGTGCGCTGTTTCTTTTGCCATTCCTGCCCAAAGTTTATTTTGAGTAGCCATTTTCGTGCTTTTGTAGAAGTTGTAAACAACCGCTCCAAACAAGAAAATGATTAACAATAACGCAACAGGATAATATTTTAATTTGTTTAGAAGAGAAGAATTTCCGTAGTATAAAAGATGAAAATCATCAGGTGCAAATTGAACTTTTATTGGATTATTTTGATTTTTAATTTCGTCAAGAAACTTCTTTAATTTAACGGTGTCTTTTTCAATTTCATCAATATTTAGAGAACTTAGAATTTTACCTTTTGAATCGGTTAAGATTAATGGTATATTTTTATTATTTTCAAGAATAAAAGAAGGAAGCTCAATTTCAGTATCAAGGTTTGCTGTCATTATACTTTTCTGAGCTTTTGCCCAAAGCTCCATTTTTGACCGTTCTTCTTGCTTGAAAATTTGAAAAAAAGTATAGGTGTTCCAAAGAATTAAGGAAACAATCACAAATGAAGTGATGATAATAATCCAACGTGTTGTATTTCTTCTTTCGGAGAATTGCATATTTAAAATTTGTTTAAAAGTAATGATTTTTTTCAAATTTAAATTGATTTTTGCACTTCGACAAGCTCAGTGTGACAATTGACTTTTGAAGTTGAAATTTGCCATTGCCATTGCCGTTGAATTCTTATCTTTGTAAAAATTCCAAATTTTATGCTAACAATTGATCCAAAAGAACTTTCTCCAATGAAATTGCAAGGTTATTTGCAAAGTGCTATTGCGCCAAGACCAATTGCATTTGCAAGTACGATTGACAAAAACGGAAAGCCCAATTTATCGCCGTTTAGTTTCTTCAATATTTTTAGTTCAAATCCTCCAATTTTAGTTTTTTCTCCAGCACGAAGAGTCAGAAATAATACAACGAAGCATACTTTAATTAATTGTGAAGAAACACGTCAAGTAGTTATTAACGTTGTGAGTTTTGATATCGTTCAACAAATGTCTTTATCAAGTACTGAATATCCAGATGGTGTAAATGAGTTTTTAAAATCAGGATTGACACCAATTCCATCAGAAATGGTAAAACCGTATCGTGTTGCCGAAAGTCCGGTGCAATTTGAATGCAAAGTCAATCAAATTATCCCATTAGGAACTGAAGGTGGAGCTGGAAATATGATTATTTGTGAAGTAGTTAAAATGCACATCAACGAAGCTGTTTTAGACGTTGAAGGTAATATTGATCCAATGAGAATTGACTTGGTTTCAAGATTAGGAGGAAATTGGTATTCGAGAGCCAATCAAGGACTTTTTGAAGTAGAAAAACCATTGGCAACTTTAGGAATAGGAGTAGATGCGATTCCAGAATTTGTGAGAGAAAGTCCTATTTTTAATGGGAATGATTTAGGAAAATTAGGAAATGTAGAAGCATTGCCAACCAATGAAGAAATTACTATATTTGTAAAACAAAATTTTGAAGTGAAAGGTGTTTTGAGTGCTGATGATGAGGTTAAAAAACACCAATTAGCCAAAGAATATTTAGATAAAAACGAGGTGCTTACCGCTTGGAAAGTGCTTTTAGCAAAACAATAAACAATAATATTATGGAAGTTTCAGGAAAAGTAAAAGTAGTAAGCGCAGAAATTCAAGTTAGTGCTACTTTCAGAAAAAGAGAATTAGTGGTTACAACTGATGAGCAGTATCCACAACACATTATGATTGAATTTACTCAAGATAAAAGTGATTTATTGAATAATGTTGCCGTTGGTGATGCGGTAAAAGTTTCTATCAATCTAGGAGGAAGAGAATGGGTGAATCCTCAAGGAGAAACTAAATATTTTAATTCAATAAGAGGTTGGAGAGTTGAAAAACTTCAAACAGAAGCTCCAGCAGCAGCTCAACAAATGCCTCCAATGCCTGCAGCAGAAGCATTTGCTCCAGCAACTGATTTTAAAGAAGAAGAACACGACGATTTACCTTTTTAATTGAAAATTAAAAAGTAAATAACAAGTTTCAATATCCAAATTCCAAATAAGTTCCAATTTATAAAAATTCAATTTTCAAAACCTAATTGTGTTTAGAATTTTTGATTTTGAAATTTGAAATTTGTTTGGAATTTGTCATTTATTATTTGGAATTTTCCCTTATGTATTTCCTAACCAAAGAACTTTATTTTCCACCAGTTGAAGAAGCTTCCTATGAAGGAATTCTTGCTGTTGGCGGTGATTTGTCTGTAGAACGGTTGCTACTTGCCTACAATAATGGAGTTTTTCCTTGGTTTGATGCAGACGAACCCATTCTTTGGTGGTCGCCAAGCGAAAGAATGGTTGTAAATCCAAAGGATTACAAAGTTTCTAAAAGCCTACGAAATATCCTAAATCGGAATATTTTTGAAGTTACTATCAATAAAGATTTCGAATCGGTTATTAAAAATTGTCAAGAAATTGAAAGAAAAGATCAAGATGGAACTTGGATTTCTAATGATATTATTAAATCGTATACCGAATTATATCAATTAGGAAAAGCAAAATCATTTGAAGTTTGGCAAAAAGGTGAACTCGTTGGCGGACTTTATGGTGTTGATTTAGGTCATGTTTTTTGTGGAGAAAGTATGTTTTCTAAAGTGCCAAATGCCAGTAAAGTAGCTTTTGTAAAATTGATTGAATACTTAAAACAAAACAACTACAAACTTTTGGATTGCCAAGTTCATAACGATCATTTAGAAAAATTAGGAGCTTTTGAAATTTCGAGAAATGCTTTCATGATGATTTTGAAGAGTTAGTTCTCTTCTTCATGAAAACTTGATTTTATTTTTCTTTTTGTAAGATGATAGTAGATAATAATATTGTCGAATAGAAGCGCAATTATTAATGAAAGCGCTGCGAAAAGAAGGATTTTCAGTTCGTATTTTTCATAGAAAATTCCTCCAAGAACACCTCCAAGGAAAAAGCATAAGATGATAGAAAGTCTTAGAAAAATACTTCTACGCAATCGCGATTTTTCTACTGGTTTTCTATAGAAAAAAAGTTGCGATATTTCAATTCCTAAATCAGTAAATAATCCTGTAAGATGTGTTGTTCTTACTACAGATTGTGATATTTGAGTTACCAAAGCATTTTGAATTCCCATCGAAAAGAGTAATAAATAAGCAATATATTCTTGATGTTTTACAAATCCAAACCCAATAATTAGCAAAATAGCAACTTCAATTATCATTGGAAATGCATGAGCAATTCTAGGTTTTTTTAACGAAGTGATTTCGATTAATGTATTGCAAGTAAAAGCACCAAACAAAAATGACAAAATGAATAGGAGGAAAGTAATAGCTTTTGAATAGTTTTTCAAAGAAATTTCCTCAGCAAAGTATGCAAAATGACCTGTGACATTTGTTGTTAAAGTCGCTACAGAAAGTACACCTGCAATATTTACAATTCCTGCAATAAATGAAAGATTGGAAGCAAGTCGTAAATTGTGTAAAAACGTTCTTCTACTTCCTTTGTGACGAAACATGATTTTATTGTTTTAACTAAAGGTAGTGATTTTAATTTTTAAACAGCGAAAATAGTTGAGTAAACTACTTCTGCGTCCAACAATCCATCACATGGTCATTTACCATTCCTGTGGCTTGCATATGAGCATATACAACCGTTGAACCTACAAATTTGAATCCGCGTTTCTTTAAATCTTTACTAATTTCGTCTGAAAGTGGCGTAGTTGCTGTAATTTCTTTTAAGGATTTTCTGTTGTTTTCAATGGGTTTTCCACCAGTGAAATTCCAAATGTATTTAGAGAAACTTCCAAACTCATCTTGAACTTTCATAAACGCAATAGCATTAGAAATTGTTCCTCTTATTTTTAATTGATTTCTAATTATTCCAGCATCTTGAAGTAATTCTTGTACTTTTTCTTCACCATAATTTGCTACTTTTTTGTAATCAAAATTATCAAAAGCTGCTCTAAAATTTTCTCTTTTTTTCAAAATGGTGTACCAACTCAATCCTGCTTGAAAGGTTTCAAGAATTAAAAACTCAAATAATTTGTCGTCATCATAAACGGGTTTTCCCCATTCGTTATCGTGATAATCTCTATATAAATCGTCTTTTTCGCACCATGCGCAACGAAGTTTATTTTCCATCTTTTGCTAAATATTTTTCTATTAAATAATGTCCTAAATAAATCATTGGCGTCATTAAAATTGCAATAACTAATTTTACAGAATATCCAGTGAATCCTGAAATAATATAGGTTTTTCCATCCATAATCCCAGGTAAGTAAAATGCAATTCCGAGTACAATAAAACTATCAAAAAGTTGTGAAATTACAGTAGAACCAGTACTTCTCAACCAAATCATTTTATTGCCAGTTCTGTTTTTTACAAAATGAAAAATGGTGACATCAATTAATTGTGAAACCAAAAAGGCTGCAATACTTCCAATAATAATCAATTGACTTTGTCCAAAAACCGCTTGAAATTGCTCAGTAGTAACCGAACTAATTCCTGTTGATGGAATTTTGATTGCAAAAAATAAAATGATAAAGGTATATGCAATTAATCCTGCAGTAATAAGCGAAAGTTTCTTAACGCCTTTTTCACCAAAGTATTCGTTGATTAAATCGGTTGTGATAAAAACAATAGGCCAAGGTAAAATACCAATGCTCATCGGAACTCCAAAAACATCAATTAATTTTCCACCAATAAGTTCAGCCACGACCGCATTCGTGATAAAAATTCCAGCTAGAATTATATAGACAATATCTTTTCTTCTTTGGAACATATAATATTAATATTGGTCAAGGAACAATGGATTTTCAAAAGGTTTCTCTTTTTCAAAACTTGCTCTAAAATGCTTTTCGTTCAATGCTTTCTGAATAATTGCGTCTATTTTTTTAGTTACATCATCTTCTTCTTGAAGAATTTCATTAGTATAATTTTTATAAGCCAAAGGATTTATTTTGTTGTTTTCTAAGACAAATGCAATTGGAAATATCTTTTTTTCAGCAACTTCTTCCTCTTTTACATCTTCTTCAACTTGATAAAAATAAATTACTGTTTGTTTTTTGCTTTGTTCAACAATGCGTTTTTCGATTAAATTTATGCTGTCTTTTTCGTCAAAATCATTAAAATTCATCAAAGCCGATTTTGCAATTTCATCATCAGATAATTTTATCATTTCACCTTTATTTTTATTTAAAAGTAAATTAATTGCAAAAAATTGATTTTTAGAATCTTTCAATGCTTCTTGAATTTCTTCGTTACTAATTTTATTGTTCACAATTCCAAGGCGAAGCAATTCTAAATTCAATTCGGGAATATCCAAACGTTTCGATTTTTCAAATAATTCAGTAATTGTGTTATCTTTTGGGAAGTTGTATAACAAACCAATATAGTTGGCTAAATTTTCCGTTGGAGCAACATTATAATCTTCATAATCGACATCTTCTTCAGCTTCGTCGTCTTCTTCATCAGTATTGTTTTTTTCTTTCCAACTTGCAACTCTTTTATATTCAAGTTTGGCATTAGTTAGAATCATTTTTTTGAACGAATTTATTTTCTTAACAGAAATTAAATCTTTGTCTAACAATGAATTACAGAAATCTATAACAGGTTTGTTATATTCAGGAATGCTATAAAACTGAAATATTTTTGGAAAAAGTTCTTTACTATTTTCTAAATCTCTTTCAAAAAAATAGAACAAACCAGTAATGTCATAATCAATATCTGTTATAGGTAAATCAAATTCGAGCAATTCCATGATTTTTTTATAACCATTTTTTGACTCTTGATTAGCAAGTGCTTTAATAACACTTAATTGAACTTCGGTTTTTGTTCCTTCTTTTTTATAGTAGTTTTCTAAAAACGGAATAATTCTTTCATCTTTAAGTTCACCAAGTTTCAATAGCAATGAATTGATTGCGTCGGTTTCACTATCTTTGAATTCAAAGGTTTCAAGGAAATTTTTAACAACATCAATATCTTTTTTCTCAAGATTTATTTCATATAAAGAATTCATTGCAGAATATCTAATAGTGTCACTTTCGCTTTTTGCATCTTCAATAAATAAACTGATTTTATCATCAAAAACTGATTGATTATCCTTTATAATTCGTTCTAAAGGTTCTAAAGATTTGAAAGTTTTTTCTACAAAGGCATCGTCGTTTTTATAGTTTCTATCAACAAGTGTTTTTAACATATAATAAGCATCATCTTTGAAAACTGCTTTGTATTTAATGGCTTGATTAGATTGAGGTTTTGAAACCAAAGCGTTAAAAGTATAATCATTTTTGCCTTTACCATGTTCTACAGATTCTGAAATCATTTCATAAGTATCTTTTTCTTCTTTGATGAAATTACTCCACAATGATTTTGAAATTCCCTTTTTTTCATTTGCTGCAAAACTCAATACGGAATTTATATTTGTATAATCATAGTCATCAGAATAGTCAGTCTCATCATTTTCATCTTCTTGTTTTAAGAAGTATTTTTTGAAGCTAACTTTCATAGAATCAATATCTTTTATGCTTTCATATTTTGAATATTTATAATAAAGCAAATTTATTGTTCTACCAGTTTCAGATATAAAATTGTAATATTTAGTTTTGTTTTCAAACATATTTTTGGTTTCAACTTCGTCTTTTTCAATGTTTAAAAACAATTTATCATTTAATTTCTCAGGAATTTCAATTTTAAATTTTGCAATAGTGTCATTATAAACAGATGATTTTGATGTATAATTTGGAGCATTTAACGAAAATGAATTAAAAAAGCGTGATGAATTTTTGTCAGAAGCATTTACTGTTCCTAATAAGTAATACTTATTGCCATTGATGAACGATTTTAAGCGTATATTTTTATCTCCAATTTTAGAAGTCGATTCATACGATTTTTTTGTTTTGTCAAAATTTGAATTTGTTACTTCAGAATCATGTTGTAAATAAAATTCATAGTGAATTTGTTTTTGCTCATATTCTGAATCTTCAAGTAATTCTAAATCGTTTAATGTTTTTTCTGTTAGAAAATAATAACCTTTTTCAGAGTTATCATAAGCTTGAATTTCCACATTAGATAATTCTTCTGATGAATCTCCATGATTTGTATAAAATGCTGGAGCTTCAATTGTAAAACCTCCTTTTTTTGGAGTTATTTTTTCCCAATTTGAATCAAATGCTTTGATTTTGATGTTATCAAATACTTCATTTTCAAATTGGCGGACATAATTTCCAACTCCAGTCATTGAAATTCCAATGATTTCTAATGGAGTAATGTAGAATTTGTATCGTTGATTATTTCCGGTTTTTGTAACGTTTTTTATATCGTAACCAACGATATTATCAGTTTCAAAATATTTTTTATCAATAATATTTCCTGGAATTTTTTCAAAAAATAAACTGTCAAGTGATTTTGGATTATAGTTTTCTGATTCTTTTTTTATGAAATAATTGAGTGGAACTCGCTTGATATTTATTACGCCACCATTTGTAAAATCAGGTGAACCTAGATTTTTATTTTCTTCAATGATATTTTTAGTTAAAGGCATTTGCACCATCATGTCACGGGTATTTGACATTTTAAAACCCGGATTTGGAAAAAATTCCTCAATGTTTTTTTTCTGTGTTTGACCATTTTCAGAAAATGTATCAAAAATTGGAGATACTGTATATCCTTTTTTTCTTAGAAGCTCTATAATTCCTCCTTTTCCTGCTAAATGCGCTGCTCCAACTGCTGAAAACAAACTTCCTTTTTTTGACAAGGAGTCAATGCTGTTTGCCATCGTTTCATTTCTTATTGAAATTAAAGCATCATGAGCTTTTTTTGAAAGCATTAACTTGTATATAGAGTCAAGCATTACCACATCTTTTTCACGATAGTATTGCTTTAAAACTTCATTAAAATTTCTGTTTTTTAATATTTTAATTAGAAGTAGTTTGTTTTCTTCTTTTGGTTTTACATCTTCTTCTTTTAGTTTTAAAAGCGGAATTATAGAACCTTTTGCTTCTTCAAGTCCAACAATTTGTTTTTTATATTTCCTTCCTGTTTGATAAATAAACATATCTAAAACAGTGTTTTCTTGAAAATCAGAAGTGTCTCCACCAATAGCCGATAACATATTGTTGAAATAGCTATTATTAGTTTCAAAAACGGTTTTAATATCCTCTTTTTTTGCAGGATTTTTATAAAATTCAGAATAGAATTTATATGAAGAAGTTATTTCATTTTGTTTTACTAAATCAGCTATATCAATCCATGTTTCTGGATCACTTTCATTACCAACCATGTCAGCGGCAAGGAGATTTTTGAAAAAAGCATCAGATAAATGATATGAAACTTTATCATTAACGTGCATTGTTCCATATAAATATGATTTTTTAGTTAAACCATTTCCGGAAATTTCCCAAAATAATGTTTTATCATTTTGTGCAAAACAAGTAAAGCAAAAAAGTAAAAGTGTTGTATAAAGTATATTTTTCAAGGCAGCAATTTTTTTGTGAGTAACAAATATATATAGAAAAACGGCATTTCGATTAGGAAATGCCGTTTTTGAATGAAAATATTTTGATAGATTCTGAAACAAGTTCAGAATGAATTATCCTAAAGCAACTCTACTAAAACCAGTCACAGTTAAACCACCATCAACAGTTTTAACATAAGCAGCTACGCTCATTGAACCATCTTTAATATAATCTTGGTTTACTAATGTGTTGTCTTTGTAGAAACGTTGGATTTTACCTTTAGCGATATTGTCTAACATAGCTTCTGGTTTTCCTTCTTGACGTAATTGGTCTTTAGCGATTTCAATTTCTTTTTCAATTATTGATGCATCAACACCAGCTTCGTTTAAAGCGATTGGGTTCATTGCAGCAGCTTGCATTGCTACGTTTCTTGCAGCTTCTTCAGCACCTTCAACGTTAGCAGATAATGCAGTTAAAACAGCAATTTTGTTTCCAGCGTGAATATAAGAACCAACGAAAGCACCACTTAATCTTTCGAAAGAAGCGATTTCAATTTTTTCTCCAATTACACCAGTTTGCTCAATTAATTTGTCAGCAACTGTAATACCATTAAAATCTGAAGCTAAAAATGCTTCTTTAGTATCATAGTTTAATGCTTGGTTAGCTAAATCTGTAGCTAATTTTACGAAACCTTCATTTTTTCCAACGAAGTCAGTTTCGCAATTTAATGTGATAACAACACCAGATGTTTTGTCAGCGTTAACAACTGCGATAGCAGCTCCTTCAGTAGATTCTCTGTCTGATCTGTTAGCAGCAACTTTTTGACCTTTTTTTCTAAGGTTTTCAATTGCTAAATCAAAATCACCATCAGCTTCTACTAATGCTTTTTTGCAGTCCATCATACCTGCACCTGTGATTGTTCTTAATTTATTTACGTCTGCAGCAGTAATTGTTGCCATAATATTTTAAAATTAAAAGTTTTTAAAAAGTAAATTACGAATTACGAATTAGAAATTACGCTAAAACAACGTAATTCGAAATTCATAATTCGTAATTATTTTGTTTTATTCTTCAGTACTAGTTTCAGTTGCTTCTACTTCTGGAGCAGCAGTTTCAACAACAGCAGCTTCTGGAGCAGCAACAGCTTCAACAGTTTCTACTTCAGTAGCATCATCAGCTTCTTTATCAGAAGTTCTGTTTGCTAATCCGTCTTTAACTGCGTCAGTTACTAAAGTTAAAATTTTGTCAATTGATTTAGAAGCATCATCATTTGCTGGAATAACATAATCTACCTCACGTGGGTCAGAATTTGTATCAACCATTGCGAAAACTGGAATGTTTAATTTTTGTGCTTCTTTTATTGCGATGTGTTCAGCTTTGATATCAACTACAAATAATGCAGCTGGTAATCTAGACATGTCAGCGATAGAACCTAAGTTTTTCTCTAATTTCGCACGAAGACGATCAACTTGCAATCTTTCTTTTTTAGAAAGTGTCATGAAAGTACCATCTTTCTTCATTCTATCAATAGAAGCCATTTTTTTAACGGCTTTACGGATAGTAACGAAGTTTGTTAACATACCACCAGGCCATCTTTCAGTGATGTAAGGCATGTTACAAGCTGCTGCTTTTTCTGAAACAATATCTTTAGCTTGTTTTTTGGTAGCTACGAAAAGTATTTTTCTACCAGATGCTGCAATTTTTTTCATAGCTTCATTAGCTTCTTCAATTTTTGCAGCTGTTTTATATAGGTTAATGATATGAATACCATTACGCTCCATATAAATGTAAGGAGCCATATTTGGATCCCATTTACGAGTCATGTGTCCAAAGTGAACACCTGCTTCTAATAATTCTTTAACGTCAATTTTGTTTGCCATTGTGTAATAGTTTACGTTCCGTGATTAGCAATTTTTAAGTAGTCACTTTCGATATGTCTTAAAAATTTAGATGCTAAACTAATTCCCTTTTTACATGGAATATCGACAACTTTGTTTTAAATTCAATTTTAATTGTAAAAATGTATCTGAAAAAATATTCTGATAAATATCGAATATTAACGTTTCGAGAATTGGAATCTCTTTCTCGCTTTTTTCTGACCGAATTTTTTACGTTCTACCATTCTTGGATCTCTTGTTAGTAATCCTTCTGGTTTTAGGATAGATCTGTTTTCATCTCCAACCTCACACATTGCTCTAGCAATAGCCATTCTTACAGCTTCTGCTTGACCTGTTGAACCACCACCATAAACATTTACTTTTACGTCAAAGTTGTTTACATTTTCTGTCAATGACATTGGTTGTAATACTTTGTATTGTAAAGTAGCAGTTGGGAAGTAAGTTGCAAATTCTTTTTTGTTTACGGTAATTTTTCCTGTTCCTTCAGAAACATAGACACGTGCAACAGCACATTTTCTTCTACCGATTTTGTGAATAACTCCCATTACTTTAAGTCGTTAAGGTTAACGGTTTTTGGTTGTTGAGCGCCATGTTTGTGCTCAGAACCAACATTTACATCTAAATTACGGAATAATTGTGCTCCTAATTTGTTTTTAGGCAACATTCCTTTTACAGCTTTTTCTACTAATAATGCAGGGTTTTTTTGTTGCATTACTTTAGCAGTTAAACTTCTTTGTCCACCTGGATAACCTGTGTGTCTGATGTACGTTTTGTCATCTAACTTGTTTCCAGTTAAATTAATTTTCTCTGAGTTGATAACAATTACGTTATCTCCACAGTCAACATGTGGTGAGTAACTTGGCTTGTATTTACCTCTTAAAAGCATCGCGACTTTTGAAGCAAAACGACCTAAGTTATGACCTTCAGCGTCTACAACAATCCACTGTTTTTCAGCTGTGGCTTTGTTGGCAGAAACTGTTTTGTAGCTTAATGCGTCCATAATATTATTTTAATTAAACATTCCATTCCCAATTAAGGGAGTGCAAAAGTACAATTATTTATTATATATGCAAAAATGATTTTGAATTTTAATTATTATTTTGAATTTTAACGATTTATAAAAGGTAATTGGATTGCTTTTTAGCCTTGATTGGAGGGAAAAACCTTTGTTTTTTTGCAAAGTTTTGGAAGGAAAGCAGGAAAATGTCCCGATAGCTATCGGGAAAAAATTCGCAAACCATTCGCTTCTATCTATAATTTTCATAAATTTACACCTTATATATATATGTAAGATGAAATCGAAAGCCACTTTAAAACAAATTGCAAAGGAATTAGGAGTTTCTGTTTCGACAGTTTCTAAGGCGTTGAATGATAGTCCAGAAATTAGTGAACCAACTAAAGTTCGTGTTCAGGAATATGCGAAGTTGAAAAATTATAAACCAAATGTTATTGGGTTGAACTTGAAAAATCGTTCGACTAAAACTATTGGAGTGATTATTCCGAACATTTTGAATCAGTTTTTTGCTAAGGTTTTTACTGGAATTGAAAAAGTTGCTGATGAAAAAGGTTATAAAGTGATTACGTGTATTTCGAACGAGTCGATTGAAAAAGAAATTAGTGCTCTTGAAATGTTGAGTAACGGAACAATTGATGGTTTTATTTTGTCAATTTCGGAAGAAGCTCAAAAGTTGCAACAGTTTGGACATTTCAAATCGATTATCAACGAAGGTACGCCAATAGTGATGTTTGATAGAATAGCTGATGAAGTAAATTGTGATAAAGTTATTGTTGACGATTTAGATTCGGCGGTGAATGCAACGGAACATTTAATTAAAACTGGATGTAAAAAAATCGCATTATTCTCTTCAATTGATAATTTGAGTGTTGGGAAATTACGTGCTCAAGGTTTTTATAAAGCTATTGAAGCTCAAGGTTTGAAAGTTGATGAAAATCTAATTGTTTTGGCAGAAACTGCGGATGAATTTGATATTAAATCAGCAAATTTCTTTGATAAGAATAAAGTAGATGCCGTATTTGCTTTAGACGAACATGCTTCAGTAATGGCGATGAAAATGGGAATCAAGAAAGGACTAAAAATTCCTGAAGAACTTTCTATTATTGGTTTTGCCGATGGTGTTTGGTCTAGAAGATTGACTCCAAGTTTGTCAACAGTTAGTCAGCATGGTCCGGAAATTGGTGAAGTGGCTACTAAAATGCTAATTGAAAAATTGGAAAGCAAAGAAGAAGTTTACAACCACAAAACAACAATTGTGAAAACTGAATTACGTCAAAGAGAATCGACTAAGAAATTGTAGTTTATCAAATAATATTTTTTCTAAACCATCATTTTAAAAATGATGGTTTTTTTATGTCTAATTGTTAAATTTTTTAATCTTCATTTTAAAAGTGTAACAAATTGTTGAATAGATTGTCTATTATAACAATCATCAATCAATCAATCAAAATGAAATCATCAATCAAATCAATTTTACCTTTCTTGTTTGTTTTATTATCTTATCAATCGAACGCGCAAGAAAAAACTACAGTAGCTAGAAGAAGTTATACTACAAAGCCAATTAATGAATCAGAATCTCCAACAATTGATGGAATTATCGACGATAAAAGTTGGGATATTGTTGATTGGGCAACCGATTTTATAGAACGCGAACCTGATGAAAATACTGCGCCATCGGAACAAACTAAATTTAAAGTAATTTATGATAAAAACTACTTGTATTTTGCTTTTAGATGTTACGATAAAGAACCAAACAAAATTGTAAGAAGACTTTCAAGACGAGATGGCTTTGAAGGTGATTGGATTGAAGTAAATATTGATAGTTATAACGATAAACGAACAGGTTTTTCTTTTACAACATCTGTTTCAGGAGTAAAAGGCGATGAATTTATTTCTGATAATGGTGAAAATTGGGATGGAAGTTGGAATCCAATTTGGTACATGAAAACCAATATCGATGAAGAAGGTTGGACCGCCGAAGTTAAAATTCCGTTAAGTCAATTGAAATTCGGAAATAACGTTGAGCAAATTTGGGGTTTGCAAGTGCAACGAAGATTTTTTAGAGCCGAAGAACGTTCTGCATGGCAACGAATTCCGCAAGATGCGCCAGGTTGGGTTAGCGAATTTGGCGAATTAAAAGGATTGGTAAATATTGAACCTCAAAAACAAATTGAAATTCAACCTTTTTTTGCTTCACAACTAAATACTTTTCCAGCAGAAGAAGGAAATCCGTTTCGCGATGGAAGTAATACAAAAATAAATGGAGGTTTGGATGCCAAAATTGGAGTTACTAATGATTTGACTTTAGATTTAACCATCAATCCAGATTTTGGTCAAGTCGAAGCTGATCCTGCTGCTATTGCACTTGATGGTTTTCAAATATTTTTTGAAGAAAGGCGTCCGTTTTTTGTAGAAAACAAGAATATTTTTAATTACCGATTTGCTGACAATCCAGATAATTTATTTTATTCAAGAAGAATTGGTAGAAGTCCACAAGGAAGAGTTAATGCTTCTGGTGATGAATTTGTCGATAGACCAACTAATACTACAATTCTTGGCGCAGCAAAGTTTAGCGGAAAAACAAAAAATGGTTGGTCAATTGGTGTTCTTGAAAGTTTAACCGATAAAGAATTTGCAACAATTGATAATAACGGAAGTCAAAGAGAACAATTAGTTGAACCATTAACAAACTATTTTATTGGTCGCGCTCAAAAAGATTTTAATAACAGAAATAGTTTTATTGGAGGAATTTTTACTGCTACCAATAGAAATCTTCAAGGTGATGAATTATCGTTTTTAAGAAAAGCTGCATATACAGCAGGAATTGATTTTCAGCATAATTGGAAAAAAAGAAAATATTATTTCTCAGGAAAT
>Ga0209480_10001950_pt1 | contig 14575 bp, 9 predicted proteins | sample JI61114C2DNA_FD_187501 | JGI IMG/M metagenome (GOLD analysis project Ga0209480, IMG submission 187501) | Wastewater effluent complex algal communities from Wisconsin, to seasonally profile nutrient transformation and Carbon sequestration -... | ecosystem: Engineered > WWTP > Effluent > Algae...
GGTGGCGGCTGCTGATGTGGTTATCGGTGACTATAACTATGTTTTCTCTCCGCGCAATACCTTGGGGCGCTTTACCTATACTCTCAGTAAGTTTAGTGAGAAACCCAATTTAGTTATTGACGAAGCCCACAACTTACCGCAGCGGGCGGCTGATTATTATAGTAAGACTCTGAGTTCGGCGGTGATATCTAAGCTTGCCCAAGAACTTGCGTCGTTACCTTTTGACCAGGTGGTAGAAGCGCGAGCTTTAGTGTCTAAGATTCAATTTGTAATTTCAAATGTTGGTCGCATGGTTGGTTTTAAAGAATCAAAACTCACTGTCTCACGAGAACTGTTTGAGGAGGCACTACCAGCCCTGCAAGATTTGATGGTGCGGCGTATCGCTCGTAAGGCCTCGGAAGCATCAAGCTCTGAGGCAAAGAGTGGCTCTGGCTCCAGTTCAGATCCGTTGATGGCCATAGTCAACTACTTTAACGACTTTATGGATGCAGTTGACTACGAAGGTGATGAGTTCTTTCATCTTTACACCCGCAATAAATTAAGAGATGGCAGTGTTGATGAGGCCTTGAAAGTAGTTTGTTGTGATGCCTCAGCTAAGCTCAAGTTGGCTCATAAAGAATTTGAACATGTGGTGGCATTCTCTGCCACTATTAAACCGTTTGATTATTTTGCGCAGCTTTCCGGATTGGACGATCCTGAATTGTCTCGCCGGGAGTACACCAGCCCATTCCCTCGGGAACACCGCAAGCTGTTGATCATTCCCCAGGTTTCTACCAAGTATTCAGATAGAGAGCGTAATTTCGGCAAAATTGCTGATGGCATTGCTCGTATCGTTCAAGTAAAACCAGGTAATTATTTTGTCTTCTTCCCCAGTTTCGCTTTTCTTGGCAGTGTCTATGAGCTAATTAAAAGCAAATTGCCAAATTCGGTGTTGTTATTGAAGCAAGAAAGCGAGATCACCCAGGCTAAGGCTAAAGAAATAATGGATTCGCTGGGCCGTACAGATTCGCCTACTCTTGTTTTTGCCGTTCAGGGTGGAGTATTTGCCGAAGGTGTTGATTACCCTGGTGAGATGATTATTGGCGCCATTATTGTCGGGCCCGGTTTGCCTAATTTCAACTTTGAGCGCGAACAAATACGCACTTACTACGAGAAGCGCTATGGTAATGGCTTTGACTATGCCTATGTTTATCCGGCTATGGCAAAAGTTATTCAAGCTGCTGGTCGTGTCATTCGCTCAGGTGATGATCGTGGATTGATCGTGCTGATGGATCAAAGATTTATTCAAAAGCAGTATGCTTCAGCTATGCCGGCTGATTGGTTTGATAAGCAGGTCGGTGAGCTAGTTTCGTCTAGCATCATTGCCGACATTGAGTCTTTCTGGCAGCAAGCCGATGAGAAGAAATGCCTTAGTGAAATTAGCTGAACAACCACTGCTATTCATTGATTGTCAAACCACTGGCGCCACTCCTCTGAGTGCTCAAATACTTGAATTGGGCTGGCTTTTGCCAGAGGTGACGGCTGGCCAGCTACCTCATTCTCAGCTCTTGATCAAGAGCCGCTTAATTCGCTTGCCTGCAGATCAAGCATTGCCTGCGCGTATTCAAAAAATTACTGGAATTACAGATGAGTTGATGCAAGATGCTTCTCCTGCGGCAGATGTTTTGAGTGAATTGATGAGAGATCTCAGTGGGGATGGTCAAAAACAAGTTAGGTTTGCCGTTGCTCACTACGCTCAATTTGAGCAGGCCTTTGTCAGGCAGCTATTTGTCGATCATCTGCCAGAGCAGAATTTGCCTTTTACCTTTATTTGCACGTGTCAGATTGCTAAGCGTCTTTATCCTGATTTACCTTCTCGGGCAATTCGCGCACTTGGTGGCTATTTTGGTTTGAGTCTAACGGAGATGAAACGCTCATCTTGCCACGTTGAGGCCACCTATTTTATTTGGCAGAGATTGCTAGCTGATCTTGGGGCTATCGGAATATATGAAGACGACCAGCTTCTAGAGTGGCTCAGTCAGCCTTTACCAAAGGTTAGCGCTAAAGATAAGAAAAATCCCTATGCCATCCCGATGGAACGTCTTAAACGCCTCGACTTGCCAGCAAAGCCGGGTATCTACCGCATGCTCAATAGTGATGGCAATATTTTGTACGTGGGTAAAGCGACGTCGCTTAAGAGCAGAGTTAATAGCTACTTCCGCGGAAGAAAGGGTAAAGACTCAAAGACCAAAGAACTGATTAGTCAGATATTTGATATTGCCATAGAAGTTGTAGACACTCCTCTTGAAGCGGCTTTGCTTGAAACTGATCTGATCAAGCAGCATGATCCTCCCTATAACAGGGCCCTCAGACAACGTGGACGGGTGCTCAATTTTTATAGCCACGATTTTGTTCAGGTCAGTCTGCAGCAAGATCTTGAATACATGTTGGGCCCATTTGTCAGTGATTCGTTTAAGCCAGTACTTGACTTGCTTCAAGCCTTGCAAACAGAGACCTATCCTCTAGACTTGTTTTGGGGCCTGGCAAGCGCCGAGTTGATTGCTAAAGCTTTTGCCCTGATATTTATTGAAGGACCCATCGCCAGTTATTCTGCCTGCCAACTTAGTGCCAGGCGTTTGTTGGCCATTGGTATGGCCATGGTGCGGCAGGAAGTTAACTATCAACGCATTCTTAAGCGTGAGGAAGAGCGTTTAGCCGAAGCTGCCAGAGAAGACTCTGATCCTGACTCGGGAAAATCAGATCCTGAAAAAACAGAAATAGAACTTCCTCAAGAAGATCTTGAAGAAGACCTCGACGCTGAAGTAGTTGAACGTGAAATCGATGAGAATGACCTGGTCGAAATGATTTACGGCATTCTTGCTCGTTCGGCAAAATTGTATCTACAAGCCAAACGGTTAACCAAGTTGCTAAATGTGCAAATTACATTCGTTGATGGTGGCATTTCGAAGACTTTGACTTTTATCAACGGTAAGGCTGTCAATCTAGCTACATGTGCTCCCAGCGAAATCAGTCAGCCCGCCTGGTCTGGCCTTGATATCGATACCTATGATCGCATGCGGGTATTGCTCACTGAGCTGGCACGAGTTAACCTAAGGGACAAGGGAATGAAAATAGTCGGTTTGGAGACAGTGGTAACCCAATAGTTTTTCTTTTGCGAGGAAGAATTGAGATTACCCATCTCGTTAATATATCTTCTAGGCTCCTTCCTATTTTCCAGCACGGCTCCTCTGTGGGCTAGTGAGACCAAGTCTAGTTTCGAGAAAGTACTTTTGCTTACGGCCACTGACGATAAGCAGGCTTTGATTAGAGCGTGCGCTGTTTGTTTGCGCGCCAATGCTAAAGACGCTGATGTGTTAGCTATTCGTGCCCGCACTTATTTAGAAATCGATCGCTTAGCAGAGGCTCAAAGTGATGCCGAGCGCGCCCTGGCCCTAGAGCCCAAATCATCTAGCGCACTTACTACTCGCGGTTATTGCCGTATATCAAAAAAAGACTATAAGGGCGCCCTTGTGGATTATGAGGCAGCGGTAAAGACACAAGAACCAGTGCTGTATGTGCCCCTAATGCAAGTTGATTTTGGTAATCTTGCGGCCCTATACAAACTTGCTGGCCAAAGTAAACTGGCCGCCGATGCTGCTCATAAGGCTAAGATTGAGACACTAATTAGCAAGGCCTGTGAATGCCGAGAAATTGGAGCCGTTGATCAAGCGATCCGGCTACTAACAGTCGTGCTGAAAGAACAGCCAGATTTCCATAGAGCTAGACTGTTGCGTGGTATCACATACAATAATAAAAGCGATTACAGATTGGCTATCAAAGATTTTGACTATTTAGTCAAAGTCTTCCCTCGTAGCGCCTGGTTTTATTATTTGCGTTCTGATGCCTGCAATGAGTTAGGTGAAAAAGATAAATCTATTCGCGACCTATTGGCGATCACGACCCTCAATCCAAGACCAAGAGTAGTTGCTCTCAATTACACCGCTCAAACCGGTCGGATACGTGAGCGCTTTGAGGGCAAAGACGAGAATATTGTCAATATGGCCGATATCTATTGTCTTTTGGGCAGCCGCTATCTTGAGCTAGGTAAGTTCGAGCAGGCTAAGGCCGCCTTTGATAGTTGTTTAGCGCTCGACAAAAATGAGGTGCCTGTTCGTATTGAGCGGGCGGCCCTGCTGCGAAAGACCGGTAATAGCAAGGCTGCAATCGACGACTTGAATTTCGTCATACTCTCTCGGCCAAAGTTTATCGATGGCTATCTCGAAAGAGCTAAGCTGAAGGATGCCTTGGGAGATGGTTCAGCCCTGGATGATTATTCAACGGTGGTTGCACTGGGGCCAAAAGATTCTGGTTCATACATGATGCGAGCTGAATATTATCGGCGCAATAAGAAGTTTGTCCAGGCAATCGAAGATTTCAATCAGGCCGTAAAGCTAAGCCCTGCCGACGGAGATGCCTATATTGCCAGAGGGCAGACCCATGAGAGTTTGAGTCAATGGGCTCTTGCTTTAGAAGATTACCGCAAGGCCATACCTCTTTCACCAGAGGATAAGGCTATGCTGACCGCAAAAATAGAGAAGTTGGTCAAATTGCATGGTAAAAGCCGGCGTTAACAAGGCGATATGGCTGCTGTTAAATCTGCTGAGCCGGGTATAGATAACTTGGTTAAGTGGAGGGAGTGAGAAGTGAGAATGGATAGCAAGAAAACTCGATATTGTCAGGTCGCACTGGTGGCTCTGTCACTGCTAAGCCTTTCGTCCTCTAGCCCGGCCTTAGCTCAGGTAGCTGGTGCCAACCAGACTATTTATCATGATGAGCAAGAAATGCTTAACACAGACCAGGCCATGATTAATCAGTACTCAAGCGCTGAGAATGAGGCTGAGAGCAAGCTGGCTGCTGAACAAGCTAAAACTAATGCCTATCGACTCTATGCTGAGCAGCGTATACAGGCTCTAGAAAAACAGAAAAAGGGCGTATCCCCTTCTTTGGCTGGAGCGAAGTCTGGAGAAATGGCTGTTCTCACATCTTGGTTGCAGCAAGACAGCGCTTACAGGGCCAAGCAACAGGCTTATATTGACCAGCTAGAGCAGTGCATCAGCAATCTGCGCACTAGCCAAACGAATACTCTCGCTAACTTGAATACTGATATTAATGCCTTGCGCCAAGGTGTTCAGGATGACAAGGATCAGCGAAAGTTTGAAAATCAGATGCAAATGAATCAATTCAACGAACTGAAGAGCGAAATGGGTGCTTGTTCTTGGGGTGATACTCCCAGGGATGGTACTTTCAATTCGGTTGGTGGATATGGTTTCAATGGTGGTTACGGCTACAGTGCCATGGGCGGACGCCGGTGGTTGGGGGGCGGACGAGGTTATTAGTCTTTGTCTGATAGTTCTGAACTAGACAAAAGAAAGGCGGCAGCTAAAGCGCCTCCAGCTCAAGCACCTGATCTCGGACAAGATCCGGCCTCTGGCTATTCTTTTTTCGTTAACGAACCCGGCAATTCACAGTACAACTATGGCCTAGATGTTTCGCTTTCGGCGCCGGTAAGTATTCCCGGATATACGGCCTATGCGCCGACACCGGCTGCCCCTCCGCCCCCAACTGCTACTAGTACTTCTTCTTCTTCTTCTTCTTCTTCTTCTGGTGCGGCACCGGCCCCGAGTTCTAGTTATAGTTCTAGTCCTAGTTCTAGTTCTAGTCCTAGTTCTACTTATACTGCTAGCTCTGGCTATAGCCCTTCTAGCACTAGTTTCAACCCAGACCTAGACTATGCCCCGGTCTATAGCGCCGCTGCCGCCGAGATGGCCCAAGAGCATCAGCGTGACGATATTCAAATTGACAGCGATCGGCCATCAGTATTTACTCCGGCTATGGCTGAAGCCTTTTTTGCCAAACCGGAGACCATAGAGCAGAATGCTACTTTTGGTCAGTCTGCCACCATCAATCAAGGCGCCACAGTTTTTGAAAATGCCACCTTTGGCTTGGAGACTAGTGTTGCTCAAACAGCGGCCAGTATCGAACATGCCGAACTGATTCAAGATGCTGCCCCCATCGAGAACACTGTGCCGGTCCAGAATGCTGCACCGATTCAGAATGCTGTGCCGGTGCTCAGTGCCTTCACTGTCCAGAACGCTGAGCCGATTGTGGATGCCTCACCAGTTCTTTCTGCCTTCACTATCCAGAATGCTGCGCCTGTACAGAACATTGCACCGGTGCAGAATATTGCGCCGATTCAGAATGTTCAACCAGTGCAAGATGCCGCCACCTACCAGTCGGCTTTTGTCAGTCAGGATGCCAGCACTTTGCGTGCCTGGGGGGTCGTAAAACCAGATCCGCCTCCAGCGCAAGATACGGGCTATCACGCTGGCTTGAGCAAAAAACAGATAGATGAAATTGACAGCGAAATCTGGCCGACAGATGAACCGAACAGAAAACAGAGCCAGGCCGCTAAAAAAGGTACACCGGTTCCACTGCACCTGGGCACCGATAAGCGCTTTGCTAGTCTGGTACTTGCTCCGGAATTGGCGGCAACAGTTGATCGTATTTATACACTGGTTGATCTCGATTTCAGTGGCTATGTAGATTTTCCTGAGATGTCATCGGTCTTAAATAGTGAGCACCTTAGTGACTCTGAGAAGAGTTTTGTACGCATGATATATGCTGTGGGCTGCAAAATTCTTGGTGAGCGGCCGGCTGTCTCGCAGAGTACTGTGCCTGTTTTAACCCAAGATGATTTTCGCCGGGCTTTTGCCTATCAGTGCGCCAATACATTGGGCGATGACGCTAAATCTAAAGGGATTCTAGCTAGTTCCAACAAAGGGGCGAAAAGTGCAGAAAGATTTACCGAGATCAAACCGACTTTATATGCCGATAATGATTATCCACAGATGTCGCTGCAATCCAGTGCTGTTCGTCTTGGTACCATGGGTGATGCCTTCTTCGCTGCTGGCGTAGGTTCACTGGCTGAAGCTAGACCAAGGGCGTTATTGCGTATTTTATCTGAGAATTTAGATCACAGCTTCACCGTGGCTTTTCCTGGTGCTCACGGCAACACCCTTGATGTCATGCCGCCACGGCCAGAAGAAATTCTTCGTTATGGCTTAGTGGCAAAATATGGTTTTTGGTTTCCGCTGCTTGAGAAAGCCTATGGTATTCACCTGGCTCAAAAACATAGATTGGCCAACAAGCTGGCTGAACCCCGCAATGAGGGCTTTGCTCGCGCATCGCAGGTTGTTGAAACCCTCACAGCAGCTTTTACTGGCACATTAGTAACAGCCGATTGCTCACCACAAGACCTGTTGCTGCAGCTTTCTGATTTGATTGCCAGAAAACGCATTATCATTGCCATTTCGTCAGATTTCGTGCCTGAAACCTCATCTTTTGCCGGAACTGCTCCCACGGCCAACAAGCCTTATCCGCTTACTGGTTTCGACCGGCAAAGGGGGCACATTTTCCTTAGCTCAGTATACGGTCATGACACGCATCACGAAGAAGAGCCCTTGCGTTTCACCACTGAACAATTCTTGCAGTACTTTAAGGTCATCTATTTTGAACAAGAAGTGGCACCGGCCGTGCAAGCCTCGAACTTAATGCGCTCCACCCAAAAGCAAAGTTCAAATCCATGGAAGAAGGCCTAATTAGCTAGTATGGTCTAGCTCTTGTAGTTGCCATATTCTTTGATGAGTTCCGTTACGGCCACTTTTATTTCTTTGTTTTCAGTCAGCTCAGCAATGCGTTTATCTTGGTTGAAGGTAGTGAGGGCCACTTCTGCTTTCTTTCGGGCCCGCTCATTGGGATGGGCTTTGGCGACAAAGTAAAGGGGAGGGATGGAGATCAGCTTCTTCTCCTTTACTAGTTGGTCTATGGCTACGCTGACGGCTTGATAATCTTCACTTTTGAGGCAGGCGACAAGTGCTTTGAACAACATGTGATCAATTTTGTTGTAGAGGCCTTTGGTGGCGGTCGCAACCAGATCTGCAACTGAGTTAAATTGGGCACCGTAATCGCTCATTGGTCACCTTTATCACTTATATTCGAACAGCAGAGAGGCAATATTCCTGTAGACTAGAGCTATCAATATTTTATGCCATGGAGAATTGAGCTTGAAACAAGGAGCGGAAACCTTCTCTAGCCGATGGTCTAAGAAATTTGCGCTCTTGTTTGCTGTAGTTTCTACTTTAGTCAATAATTTTGAGCCTGTTCTGGCTTCTCATGATAGCTTTCTCTTTGGGCCAGACGCCGCAGTCACTAATTGGGATGCAGCACTGTCGGCTGAAGATTTCGGCGTTAGCGCTTCCTATTCGCCTGTGCAGGCATCTTTTAATCAGGCCGTTGTTGACCACTACTTGGCTCAGAGTTTTTTGCTTGCAGCCTTAGATACCAGTGAGCCAAAGGTCAAAAGGCGATTGTTCAAGCTCAGTTTGAAAAATAGTGAGCGCCTTTTGAATTCTAGTTTTAACAATGACCGAAGCAATCGGGCTTTACGTATTTTTGTGCTTTTGCAGTTACAACAAAAGTTTGAGGCTAAGCAAGAGATAGCAAGTTTGGTTGCACTTCTTCGCGAACCACCTGCGCCATCGGCACTAGCGACTCTGCAGAAAGAGAGGAGTGGTGCTGCGAGGACCGATAGAACCAGTTGTTCTTCTACACTAATTGATCTTTCCAGGCGCTTTCAGCGAGCGGGTGATAGTCTCTCTGCACATTATTTAGAGCGGGCTGCTGACAAACTAAATTTACTTGAGCCTGATCGGCCAGTGCCGGCTACGACTGCTGTCGAGCAGGAAGTAGAAACACTCTACCAGCAAGGTGCTGCTGCTTCAGCAAAGGGCAATTTAGAGGAGGCGCAAGAGAAGTTTAAGCAGGCCCTGGAGCTGCAAGAGAAGACCATGAGCGACAAACTTCTGCGGGCATTCGATAGCAGGTTGGCTCTGGCGCGCACTCTTGTCGCTTTAGATCAACCAGAATTGGCCCAAGATCATTTTAACCAGGTGATTGATCGGTTAAAGCAAATATCTAAAATTGAAAGGCCACACACTGCGGATTTACTTAGTCAGTATATGGGCATTGTAGAAACTGACTTGAATGAAACTGACTTGAATGAAACTAGTTTGAATGAAACTGACTGGCGTCAATCAGACTTAGAGAAGAGCAAACAAATGGTGAAAGGTGCTATGGCGAGCAATATAACACCTGCTAGTGAAAAGAGAATAGCCCGTGGTCTCAATTCACTTATTACCGCTGCTTATCTTTGTAAGATTGATGGCGATCTCAGTCAGGCTGCTCATCTCTTTCGCCGGGCCTATTTGATCAACCGTCGCTACTTCCCTGATTCGGACGAGCAGCTAAGTTCAATTTGTTATGACCTGGGCGAAACACTCTACTGGTCTTCTGATTTGGAAGAAGCTGAGCACTACATGCAGGAAGCTTTGCGGCTTCGGGAGAAAAATGGCAGAGACTGTGTCGAAGCTATTAATCTGCGCGGCACTCTAGGCCGAATTTTGATAATTGGTGGCAGAGGCGAGGCAGCCTGCCGCTTCTACATAGAGACATTGCAGCTCCTAGCGGGAAAGAGTTTCGCCAAAAGTTTTGAGTCAGCCAAAGCTCTCGATTTATCGCAGCTGATAGTGGGTTTAACTGCGGTGGCGACTGACTCGGGCAATGCACTCAATCCTGATTTCAAGAGTCAGTTTGAAGATGCTTTGCAAAGTTTAGCCGATGCTGCAATTTCTTGTAAGCACTACGATCAAGCCATAGCAAGTGATAAGGCGCTGCTTTATCTGCGAGAAGAGAAATTATTGAGTGAAAAAACTCTGGCGGCAAAATCTGATCAAAAAAAAGAAGTTGTTGAAGAACGGCTTAATCAGGCCCGTGAGCAAGTGGTATCAACTCTCTGGCAGCTTGGTTGGGTAACTTCCATGATTAGCGATCTCTCTGCCGTTGAAGATTCGAACAAGTATTACGGTCGATTGATTGCTGAATTTCCTTCTACCCTACCAAGACCCCTAGCCGATTGGTATCAGGCCAGAGCAATTAGCTTTGATTTGCTTGGCAAATACCCTGAGGCCAAACTTGATTTTAGCGAAGCCCGTAAGCTATTTAAAAAGCATTTGCGCCAGGAAAAGGATCAAGAGCAAATTGACATTGTTACCTGGACTATCGATGACATTACTTACAATCTTCATAGTCGCCGTAAGAGTCCTGCTTCAGACCGAGACTATCTAAAAGCTGAGCCAAATTCGTTTTGGCGAGCCAGTCGTTTCCCTTTGAAGGTCTTTGTTGAAACTTCAGCTACTAGTGGCTTCGGAGGCTCAATTCGTGAGCTTATGCATAAAGCTATGGAGCAATGGAGCAAATACGAAAATTCACCAATTTCGCTCACTTATGTATCTGACATAGATAGCGCTGATGTCTATATAGAAAGAGTTACTTCTTACGACGACATACCTTATGGCTCGGCTGGCCGAACCAGCGCCGTCTATGAGAAAGACAACAAGCGGGCTCTAGACCGTGCTCATGTGCGAGTTTACTGCCCTTCTTACGATGGCTTTGCTTCCCGAGCAGAAGGGGCCCTCGACAAAATTGAGAATCAAGAGATGACTTCATTTGCAAAAACTCAACTTTATACTCTGTTCATGCATGAGTTTGGTCATGTCCTTGGTCTGGGTCATTCACCCGGTGGTCAAGATGTAATGTATTGGAAGTCATGCTCGACAGAGCTTACGGAGCGCGACAAAGAGAGTATTCGTAGGCTTTACAAACTGAATAAATAGGGCTTATCGGAGCAATTTCGCACTGGCACTTAATTGTAAAGTGTTAATCTTCGTTGGGGCTGTAAGAGCTAAAATAATGGCCTCACAGCACATTCAAATGCTGAGTAGTCAAAATTACCTAATTTCTGAGAGCGTCTTATGCATTCAGCCAAATCTGAACCAAGTCATTCAAATCTTGATCACCCCAATCCAACCGACCGAAATAAGTCAATCATTTGGTCTCGTTACCTGATTGATTCTACTGATTGGTTGGTTTTTGCCAGCAAGGTGACTCGTCTGAATGTAGCTGTTGCAAACATGATTTCTTCGCCGATCAAACTGCTGTCTATGTCAGTGCTTTCTCCTGGGGGCAAAGTTCTGTTTGAAGGTGTACTTAAGCCGCAAGACGAAATTGCCAGTCAATTGATCGAAGAACACGGCCTCAATCAGTCTATTGTCTTTAATGCTATGTCTTTCAGTGAAATGCTAATTCAACTCAATCGACTGTTTGAAGGTAGACAGATTCTAGCCTGGGACCTCAATGCCCAACAGGCACTCCTTGATGAGATGGCGGCTCAGTTTGCCCAACCTCAGACATTACTAGCTGGCTACAGTCTCAGTCCTGAGTATGCGCGCTTTGTCGGCAACACTAACAAGATTGGTGAAGGTGATACCACTACTGCTACTAGCGGGGCCAAGGGTGCATACCAGCCACAGGCACTAACGGTAAACGGAAAAGGGGCCACGGCTGAATGTCGTGCATTGATTGCCACTCTCTATCAAATGGCTGGTGCTTCTCAGTCAAGCCGCGCCGCCACCGGTAACCAAAATTGGACGGGAGAGTTTTACCGACCAAAAGTTTCAGCCACAGATAAGATCAAAGACTTTCTTGGCCTTTAAGCTGCTAGCAAGTATCTGATTTTATTTGTTATTGCTCAGTCTTGCGGCTTCTTCTTCGAGGGCTTTAGCTTCGCTTGCTCGATTGTCTTGCTTGAGAGCTGCGGCCTGATTGAGTAGAACATTGGCATAGAGCTGCTTTTGTGAATTCATTTTCTTCAATAACTTTGCTGCTTGTGAAAAATCGCTGGCTGCCTGTTTGAAGTTGTTGCAGGAGTTTTGGCTGTGAGCTAATTCGATATAGGCTTTGGCAAGTTCTGACTTTGCTGCTTCGCTGCTATGGGGCTTGGCTTCAAGTTCTGCTACTTTTTTCTGCAATAGTTCTTTTCTTGGCACGGGGCTAATGGCGCCTGTATTGAGGCCGTTCATACTGGGCTTGCCCATCAGGCGTTGTTCAGGTTGCCCCTCAGTTTTAAGACTTGGTTCGCCTCTTTCTACTTTACTGGCGCTTGAACTAGAACTTGTACTAGAACTTGAATTTATAGGCTTTGCTTTGGCTGGTTCATTGGCTAGAGCTGCAGCAAAATTACTAACAACTAAGGCGACAAAGCTACTTGCTATTCTTAAGATCTGTTTGCTGCGGTCGCGCATGGCCCGGAGGCCTTTGGGGCAGTTATCACTTAAGATGGTGCCATCTTTGCGTCTAAAAAATTGTACGCAAACTTTGCTTCCGGCTCGCTCCGCTAAAAATCTCTCGGCTTCTAGGCTGCCCATCGACGAGATATTGTAGACATTGAGGGCACAACTCGAACAAAAGCGCTCTCGTTCTGTTCCCACCATGGTATCCCAATCAGCATTGCATGGTGCTGCTATTTTTAAGCTAGAGAGTATTGGTGTTTCTGCTGCGTTGCTGTCGTTCGATTGGCAAGTCATATTCACCTTCTATGGGAAACAGAATAATCAGTATTATACAGAAGCTTAAAGAGCGCCACTCTAGTCCTTAATTTGGAGCCTGATCTTTTTCGATCAGGTTCAAGGCTGGGTCTGCCAGAAAGCGCACTGGCATGATCGGATCAAGTAGCGTCGTACCGACTCCCAGTAGACCTGTGCCATAGTGGTTAATTGGCACTTTCATGCGTTTATAGAGTTCCACCGCTGCGCCTATACAGGTCCAACGGTCCGGTGCAATCCGCCCCATAAAGGTGCCGAACCAGTCGTAGCCGCTGGCATGAAAAAAATGCTTGAGTTTTGAGCTGAGCCAGTCTGGCAAGGGAAAGAAATTGATGCGTTTGAGCACTCTGATATTTTCGGCTTCGGCCCAGAGGCGGTTACTCTTGACCATTTCTTGGGCGATGGCAAAAGCACGGGCTTTTTGCTCGTCTGACCAGGGCTCTTGCAAGTGCAGGCCGACATAACTGCCGTCATAGTCGGGGCCGGTTAAATCGCTTAGTTGGTGCAGGGTGCAGCCTTTGTCCATGTAGGAGCTAAGTAGCATCTTGGCTCCGCTTGCGTCTTCGAGTACTACTTCAGCATGACCCACGCTTTCATGTAGTCGTTTGGCAACGTTGCCACTGGTGAGCAACAAATCGCCCGCCCGTAAAAGCTCTGCCGGTGGATTAATAATGGTATTTAAGGGCACTGGCCCGTAACCCTGCTTCTTGAAACGGGCCTTGTTGTGGCGGTACAAGATAAACAAGTAAATCCAGCAGGCTATTTCTGCTAGGGCCAGGACGTGCACGATTGGATGCAGCGCTTTGGCGAATAGGGCCAGTAAGCTCAGGCTCAAGCCAAGCACCACTGGTAGTTGCAGCTCGATACGTGAAAGTACGTCAAAATATGTCTGCAATAGATGGTCGACTTTAATTCTGGTCAAAATTAACCAGGCGCCGCTTACCAGCACGCAACCGCCAGAGAGTTGCCAGTCAAGCTGATGGCTTAGAAATTTGTAGGTTAGCCAAATAAGAGAAAAGTAGCAGACAGTATTGATGGCCTTGACTAAATCAAAGTAGGCACTGTTTCTTTGAACGGCTATGCAGGGTTCGGCTGGAGAATAAGGGGTAATAAACATTTCTCGATAATACCTCCTAATTGACAATCTCAACGCGTATGGGCAATACATTGATAGAATTGCGCCAATAAGGAAGCCATTTAACCAAGCTATTTATTTATAAAGGCCCTAGAGATCCAATCTTAACGTCGTAGCGAATGCCAGTTAACTTACACCGTTCTTTAGCCACCCTTCTACTCTCGTTGCTAGTCTTTCCTCTAGCTGGCGAGTACCACAGTGTCTCTAGTTCGGCCATAGCCTCTTCTTCTTCTTCTTCTTCTTCTTCTTCTTCTTCCAAGAGTTCTAGGAGTGCTAGCGGCTCCAGGGCTCAGGAACTCACCGAAGAAGCTATGGTGGCCTTAAAGGCGGCTAACTATGCTGCGGCCGAACCGCTTTTGATAGAAGCCATGCAGCTTAACGAAAAGGGTTTCAAAGGTGCCAATCAGGGCGGTCAATTGCTCGGCAGCATAGAGCGTTTGGCCGATTGTTATTTCTTGCAGAGCAAGTACAGCGAGGCCGAGGTGCTTTACCTGCGCGCTATCGCCGCCAGACAGAAGGCAGGTGTTGCTAAAGACAGCAGCTTGGTTCGTGACTTGACTAATGTAGCTGCTCTTTATCAACGACAGGGAAAGCATTCCGAGGCTGATCAGCGATCAAAGCAGGCCTTGATGTTAGTTGAGGAGCAATGGGGCGATAGTTTAGAGCTGGCGTCGGCCCTAGCCGCGCGGGCCAAAGTCTTGTTAGATATTGATCAAGCGCCGGCTGCTATTAGTCTCTTAGAGCGAGCTCTTAGTCTGCGCTTAAAAGAAGCGAAAGGCAACGATTCTGCAGTCAGTTCTATTTTGACTACTCTGGCCAAGGCCTATTTGGAAAGCGACAATTACCATGCGGCCGAGAAGAGTCTGAAGCAGGCTCTTGATATTGACCTCGCCAGCTCGGGGAG
>Ga0209480_10001951_pt1 | contig 14574 bp, 10 predicted proteins | sample JI61114C2DNA_FD_187501 | JGI IMG/M metagenome (GOLD analysis project Ga0209480, IMG submission 187501) | Wastewater effluent complex algal communities from Wisconsin, to seasonally profile nutrient transformation and Carbon sequestration -... | ecosystem: Engineered > WWTP > Effluent > Algae...
CTTTTTGGCTGGTTGGCGGTTAGCATTGGGTTTATAGCTTATGTAATTCTATCTTTGCTCTATAAATAACTTAATATTCTATTTATGACTTATCATGTTCAGATAAAAGTGATGCCTTTAAAAGACTTGTTAGACCCTCAAGGAAAAGCCGTTTTGGGTGGACTGAAAAACCTGGGTTTGACTACTGTTTCTGATGTTCGCGTTGGCAAGCATATCACTTTGAATGTGGAAGCCGATTCTGAAGAAGCTGCCAAGCAAGTAGCAACAGAAGCTTGCTCTAAATTACTGGCTAATCCAGTGATGGAGTTTTTTGAGATTGAAATGGTCAACTAAGATTCACCTCATCCTTATTGAACAAACGCATGTTGTACTTGGTACCAACACCCTTGGGTAATTTAAAGGACATTACACTGCGTGCCTTAGAGACACTACAACAGGTAGACGTAATTCTGTGTGAAGACACGCGTACTTCACAAAAATTATTACAGCATTACCAGATAAAAAAGCCTTTGTCTCCTTATCACCAGCACAATGAGCACAAGATTGTGCCACATATTGTAGACCAGTTGGTGGCGGGTAAATCCATGGCCTTGATTACTGACGCTGGTACTCCTGGAATTTCTGATCCTGCATTCTTATTGGTGAGAGAATGTATTAAACAAAATGTAGTTGTCAATTGCCTGCCTGGTGCGGCAGCTTTTGTTCCAGCCTTGGTCAATAGCGGTATTCCTACCAATCGGTTTGTGTTTGAAGGGTTCTTGCCCATGAAAAAAGGAAGACAAACCCTGCTCAAGCAATTGGCCTTAGAAGAACGCACCATTATCTTTTATGAAAGCCCCATGCGTTTGGTTAAAACCTTGGAAGAAATGGCCCAATACTTAGGCCCAGAGAGGCTTTGCTGTGTTAGCAGAGAGCTGACTAAAATGTTTGAAGAGAACAAAAGGGGCAGTCTTATAGAAGTTGCTGCCTACTTTAAAGAGAAAACCGTAAAAGGTGAAATTGTGGTGGTTGTGGCTGGCAAGGATTAATCCTTTTTCCATTTTCAACTTTATTCCTGAAATTTATCGTCTAAAACTACACTATGCGGAAACTGTTTTTTTTCCTATTGTCTTTTTTATTGGTAAGCAACTTGTTTGCACAACCCGATCGCTGGCAACAAAAGATCAAGTACAATATCAATGTGAATATGGATGTTGTGACCAATCGCTTTAGCGGAACAGAGAAAATTGAGTACATCAACAATTCTCCAGACACCCTAAATAAAATCTTCATTCACTTGTATTGGAATGCATTTCAACCCAATAGTAGTATGGACGTGCGCAGTAGAGAACTGGGAAAAAACACATTGACCAATCGCCGTGGTGATCAAGTAAAGGATTGGGATGGTCGCGTGACTGATCGCATTAGCAAATTGACTCCTGAAGAAATTGGCTACCAAAAAGTAAAGAGCCTAAAAATCAATGGCAAAGAGCAACAGTTGTTGGAGCACGAAACCATTTTGGAAGTGCGTCTTGACAAGGGTCTAGCGCCCAAAAGCAAGACCTTGATTGATTTGGATTTTGAAGCGCAAGTACCCAAGCAAATCAGGAGAAGTGGAAGAGACAATGCAGAAGGCATTAGGTATAGCATGAGCCAATGGTATCCTAAAGTGGTAGAATATGATTACCAAGGTTGGAATGCCAATCCTTATATAGCCCGCGAATTCTATGGCGTTTGGGGAGATTTTGACGTAAAGATTAGTATTGACAAATCCTATATGATTGCTGCTACTGGTATCTTGCAAAATGCCAACCAAATTGGATTTGGATTTGAAACACCAGGCACTAAGGTTCCTGTTAACAATGGCAAGACCAATACCTGGAATTTTACAGGTAGTAATATTCATGACTTTGTTTGGGCTGCTGATCCAACCTTTAAACACCTCTCTAAAAAAACAGCTTCAGGTGTCATGCTGCATGTGTTCTATAAACCCACAGATGGCAAGGGCGATTCTGCCTGGAGCAATGTATTGTGGGCTGCAGATAAAGTGTTACCCTATATTGAAAAGCGTTTTGGTAAATACCCTTATCCCCAATACAGTTTTATTCAAGGTGGAGACGGTGGTATGGAATATGCCATGGCTACTTTGTTAAAAGGTCCAGGTCTTGGAACCGTGATACATGAGTGGATGCACAGCTGGTACCAACAGATCATGGGTACTAACGAAAGCTTATTCCCATGGATGGATGAAGGTTTTACAGATTATGCCACTGGAGAAGTATCGGACTTTTATTACCAAGTTTGTGCCAGTCAGTCACCCTTTACCAGTGATGCTGCTAAAGCAGGCATCCTACGTATGAATGAGTTGAATAAGTCAAGACTTCCTGCTAAACAGTCTGGTAGTTATGAAAGCTATTTTAGCTTGGCCAAGTCTGGCTTGGAAGAACCCATGAGTACCCATTCTGACCACTATAATACCAACTATGCTTATAGCTCAGCCGCTTATTCCAAAGGCTCTACTTTTATTGGTCAGTTAGGCTATATTGTCAGTGATAGTGTAAGGGATAAGATCATGTTGAATTACTATGACCAATGGCATTTCAAACACCCCAATGTCAATGACTTTATTCGGGTAGCTGAAAAGACCAGCGGATTGGCCTTGCAGTGGTACAAAGAGTATTTTGTCAATAGCACCAAGACTATTGATTATGCCGTGGGCGATATTGGTTTGAATGGAACCAACACCAGTATCACCATTAAACGCATTGGAAAAATGCCCATGCCTATTGAAGTGCTCCTGACCTTTAAAGACGGCAGCAAAGAATTGCACTATATTCCTTTAGACCTGATGTTTGGTCAAAAGCCAGACGAGTCTGCAGGTATAGCAAGAACGGTTCACAAAGAATGGCATTGGACACATCCGGAATACCAGGTTGAAACAACCAGAAGTATCAAGGATTTAAAGTCAATTGAAATTGATCCAACACAAAGGCTTGCTGACATTAATAAGTCTAATAACAAGCTTGTCATTCCGGACTAGTTTTTAGTGAAGAGATAAGAGTGAAGAGTGCACAATCATTTTCCTCGCGACAATAAATTTTGACCCCACCGATTGTTCGGTGGGGTTTTTTAATTGGCATAAAAAAACCTAGGCGCAGCCTAGGTAAATCGTTTACTGAGATTACCGTTCACTCTTCACTCTTCACTCTTCACTCTTCACTCTTCACTCTTCACTCTTCGTTCTTCACTAAATCTAATTCCTAGCAGCATGAATAATGTACTTTTCTTGAAAGTATTCTTCTGGAAAGATTTTGAATATGGGCATCATCTTAGGACGCAAGCCACTTTCTGAAATCTCTTGGTTTAGATCACCGCCCTTTAAACAAATCAGCCCTTGGGCAATGCCATTATTGGTGCCCTTTCTAATCAATGGGGCAGCCCAGGTCCACAAGTCTTTTAAAGGAGCTACAGCACGTGATACAGCAAAATCAAACTTGCGATTCTTAATGTCTTCCGCCCTAGTGTGTTGGGTACTGATATTTTTAATGCCTGCACCTTCGCAAACTGCATCCACCACTTTTAATTTTTTGGCAATACTATCTACTAAATGAAACTCCGTTTCAGGAAAAAATATCGCCAAAGGCACACCCGGAAAACCTCCACCACAACCAATATCTATTACTTGGGTACCGGGTCTAAAATCGGCAATTGCTGCAATGCTCAAAGAGTGTAATACATGGTGTAAATAAATGCTCTCAATATCTTTTCTAGAGATCACATTGATCTTGGCATTCCATTCTTTGTACAATTCTTCTAAAGCAGTTAGTTGTGCTACTTGCTCATCAGTAAACTCGCTGAAATACTTCAGGATTAATCCCAGTTTTTGCGGGGTGCTTTCCATATGGCAGGTAGGGTAAAAATGTAAAAGAAGAACATCCAAATATCAAAGAATAAAAACCAAGGCCAAAGGTCTGCCTCATTCAATTTCTTCATGCTTTTGTAAAGCACAATGGCTTGTATGATAAATCTCACACCAAAAACAGCCAATGCCATCCACCAATTAAAAAAGATAATGGAAACCGCTAATAAGGGATAGGTAAAAAACAGGGTAAAACTGTATAGACCTAATAAAAATTTATGGCTGCTTTTATAATATTTAGCGGTGGTATAATGCCTGTATTTTTGAGACATCCACTCGCTCCAATTTCTTTTGGGTTCACTCAATGTGTGTGCTTGAGGATCAATCACAATGCCAATATTTTCCGCTGTGGCTACTTGATTGATAAAGAGGTCATCGTCTCCACTAGGAATCTGGTTAATAGAAGAGAATCCTTTGTTTCTTAAGAACACGTCTTTTTTGTAACTCAGGTTTCTACCAACGCCCATATAAGGTTTACCTGCTAAAGCATAAGACAGGTATTGCAGCGCAGTATGAAAGGTTTCAAAACGAATCAACTTGTTTAAGAGACCTGATTTTTTGTGGTAGGCACCATAACCCAATACAATTTCTGTATTGTCCTGATAGGCGTCTTGCATTTTCTGAATCCAGAATTCAGAAGCAGGAACACAATCAGCATCGGTTAACAAAACTATCTCGTGTTTGGAACTACGGATACCCATGGAAAGCGGAAATTTCTTTCCACTGATCATTTTGGCTTCCTGGGTTAGTTCAATATGGTTGATATGTTTAAATGTTTTTCTTAGCTCGTCTATTAAGTAACGACTCTCATCGGTTGAATTATCATTCACCAAAACCAATTCATGAGAACTTTTATATTCTTGCATTAAAATGCCTGGCAGGTTTTTCATGATATTTTCAGCCTCGTCTCTAGCACAAACCACCACAGAAACGGGATGCTCCACGCTATCAGCTTTTTCGGGTTCCACATAAAAAGCCAGTCTACGGAAAAAAAACAGATAATAGACCACCTGTATGAATATAACAGCACAAAAGGCATAGAACAGGATGGTCCATAACAATGGGGGTATCATCATCCGGCAAAAATAGCAAGAATGCACCCTGATAGCGTGTGGCTTGTGGGTATGTGGAAAAATGATGACATTTGCCAAATGGCCGCACTTAGATTTAACCTTGAGGCAAGCGCCGGAAAAGCAAGGGCAGGAACAATACAAACGGATCACGGAACCATTCAGACCCCCATTTTTATGCCGGTGGGTACGGTGGGTACCGTAAAAGCAGTGACTCAACAGCAATTAAAGCTGGATGTACAAGCACAAATTATCTTAGGAAATACCTATCATTTATACCTGCGTCCCGGCACAGAAGTGTTGGAAGCTGCTGGAGGTTTACACAAATTCATGGGATGGGATAGACCCATTCTCACAGATAGTGGTGGTTATCAGGTCTTTTCTTTGGCAGCCAATAGGAAAATCAAAGAAGAAGGAGTGGTGTTTCAATCCCATATTGATGGTAGCAAACACTTGTTCTCTCCTGAGTCTGTGATGGATATTCAGCGCAATATTGGGGCAGACATTATCATGGCTTTTGATGAGTGTCCGCCTTATCCCAGTGATTATGCCTATGCCAAAAAAAGTATGGAGCTTACCCACCGTTGGTTAACTAGGTGTGTGAATAGATTGGCAGAAACGCCTGACAAGTACGGGTATACCCAGAACTTATTTCCTATTGTACAGGGTAGTACTTTTCCAGACTTAAGAAAAGCATCCTGTGAATTCATTGCTTCTAAAGGAGCCGTGGGTAATGCCATTGGCGGATTGAGTGTGGGTGAACCCATGGACAAGATGTATGAATTTACCAATCTCTGTTGTGAAATTTTGCCCGCAGACAAGCCTAGGTATTTAATGGGTGTGGGTACTCCTTGGAATCTTTTGGAATGTATTGACCTAGGTGTAGATATGTTTGACTGTGTGATGCCAACCAGAAATGGTAGAAATGGGATGTTATTCACTACTCAAGGGGTGATCAATATTCGCAATAAAAAATGGTTTAAAGACTTTAGTCCCATTGACCCTGGTCTCCCTTCAGAAACAAGCCAGTACTACACAAAAGCCTACTTGCGTCATCTGTTTGTGGGGGAAGAGATTTTAGGATTGCAATTAGCCAGTATACATAACCTGAGATTTTATTTGTGGTTGGTGGGAGAAGCAAGGCGCAATATTATGGAAGGGACCTACGTTTCATGGAAGCAACAGATCCTGCCCATCTTACAACAACGTTTGTAAGGATTAAGCGTTGCTGTAACCGACCGTGAATGTGGATAATTCCGGCGGCTAATTCTATTTATACACTATTGGCATAAAATCGTCAAGGTTCGGAGGGAAGGGGGTAATTTACATCCACTTGCTAATCCGTTATCTATGAAGTCCGTAAAATAAACATCCATTTTCATGGATGTTTATTTGTTTTAAGGCCTTTAACATCCTTTTTGTGCCAGCTTGGTTTCCAGCCTTTATCTTTGTCAGGCAACGGTATGAAGAAAATAGACTGGTACATACTCAAAAAATTCCTCACCACTTTCTTCTTTGCCATATTTCTATTTACGGTAATTGCCGTGGTAGTGGATGTGAGCGAGAAGACAGATGATTTTGTAAAATCCCAATTGGGCTTTGTCAAAATCATTACCCAATATTATTACGGATTTATCCCACATATTATCGCCCTGCTATTTCCTTTATTTGTTTTTATTGCAGTCATCTTCTTTACTTCTAAAATGGCGGGCAAAAGTGAGATCATTGCTATTTTAGCCAGTGGTACCAGTTATGCAAGATGGCTTAGACCCTATTGGGTTGGCGGTATTTTGTTGGCAATTATGCTATGGTTCTCAAATCAATATGTTGTTCCCAAAGCCAATCAAATTAGAGGAACTTTTGAAGCAAAATATATTGATGGGAATAGTTCTTATAACGCACTTCTTCTCAAGAACAACAATATTTACAGAAGGATTGACAGTTTTACATACGCAGGTATTTACGGATATGATACCTTGATCAAACGTGGTGGACCTTTCTTTATGTATAAGATCAAGAATAACTTGGTGGTAGAAAACCTGCGGGCTGATGAAATTTATTGGGATACCATCAAGAAATGGAAATTGATGGGTGTGGTAACCAGAAAATTGGAGGGGATGAAAGAAACCCTAAAAATGGACACCAATCAGCACGCGAATTTTAACTTTTTGCCAAATGACCTGAGTAGGGACAAGTATACCAAGGATAAATTGACCACCCCAGAATTAGAAAGGTTTATCCGATTAGAAGAATTGCGAGGTTCGGAAGGAATCAATGACCTGAAAATTGAACGATATAGAAGAGATGCCACCTGTATCACGGTTTTATTATTAACCTTAATTGGGGCCATTGTGGCTGGGAAAAAAGTGCGGGGCGGGAGCGGGGTGCACTTGGCCGTTGGTTTTGTAATTGCAGCAATGTTTATTGTGATTAACCAGTTTTCTACTATTTTCTCTACCAAGGGAAACCTACACCCCATGATTGCGGCATGGATTCCCAATGCCATTTTCTTGATAGTCATGATCTATCTCTATAAAAAGGCGCCAAAATAGCGTTTGTAAAATTAGTCTGGCTGAGAACCAAAGGGTAAATCATTTGTTATGGTATACAAGTTATCTTACCTTTAAAGGCCGAAAAAATCGGCAATTTTATTGACAAATGGCCAATGGCCTGATTAAATAAACAAAGTCCTCATGGAAATCATCAAAGAGCGGTTTAGGTTGAAGGCGGAAGAGTCTAACAAGGAAATTAAAGAACTGTTAAAAGAAAACGGAAACAGAAAAATTGGAGAAGTAACTCTTGCCCAAGCCTACCAAGGTATGCGCGGTATTACTGGTCTGGTTACTGAAACCAGTTTACTTGATTCTGAGGAAGGAATTCGTTTTCGCGGATATACCATTCCTGAACTGCAACAAAAACTGCCCAAAGCCCCAAAGGGCGATGAGCCACTACCTGAAGGTTTGTTCTATTTGATGTTGGTGGGCGAACTGCCAACTCAGGAAGAAGCGGAACATATTACCAGTGTATGGCAGCGTAGAAGCCATGTTCCCAACTATGTGTTTGCAACTATAGATGCATTGCCTTTGACTGCACACCCTATGACCATGTTTGTGACCGGGGTAATGGCGCTTCAAACTGAAAGCAATTTTTCAAAAGAATATGGTAAGGGTTTAAATAAAAAGGACTACTGGAGTTTTGTCTACGACGATGCTATGGACCTAATAGCTCGTCTGCCTAGAATTGCTGCTTATATCTACAGAAGAAAATACAAAAACAACGAGCATATTCAACCCAATGGTTTGTTAGACTGGGCTGGTAACTTAGCTCATATGATGGGTTATGAAAACGAAAGCTTCAAGGAATTGATGCGTTTGTACATGACCATTCACGCAGACCACGAAGGTGGAAACGTATCTGCCCATACCACACACTTAGTGGGATCAGCTTTGAGTGATCCTTATTTGAGTTATGCAGCTGGAATGAATGGATTAGCAGGTCCTTTACACGGATTGGCTAACCAAGAAGTGATTAAGTGGATTTTTGAAATGCAGGATAAATTAGGTACCCAAGAACCAAGCAAGGAGCAAATTGCAGATTATGTGCAGCAAACCCTTGCTTCTGGTAAAGTAGTACCAGGATATGGACACGCAGTATTGCGCAAAACAGATCCTCGCTTTACAGCACAAATGACTTTTGGTAAAAAACATATGCCAAACGATCCGTTGGTGAATACGGTTTGGAATATTTATGAAACTGTTCCGCCTATTTTGCAATCACTGGGTAAGGTAAAAAATCCATGGCCCAATGTGGATGCACATAGTGGTGCTCTTTTAGTACACTATGGTATGGTGGAGTATGAATTCTATACCGTTCTATTTGCCGTAAGCCGTGCATTGGGAGTACTAGCCAGTCTTTGCTGGGATAGGGCCCTTGGTCTACCACTGGAAAGACCAAAATCTGTTACCACTGAATCAGTAAAACGCTGGTTGGTTGGTAAGGAAGAGATCTGGGAATAAGTAGCAATTAAAATATGTAAAGTCCGTCAAGCCCTCAAGTTTGGCGGATTTTTTTATGCCGCAGGCCGATGTCTTAGACAAAAAAAGCCCACATTTCTGCAAACCTTTTTTAAAGCTGTGTGAGATCGGGGTGGAACCGACGACCTTCCCGATTGCATCGGGACGCTCAAGTATATGCAAAAAAAAAGCCCACATTACTGTGGACCTATTTTAAAGCTGTGGAGAGTATCGGGGTCGAACCGACGACCTCTTGCATGCCATGCAAGCGCTCTAGCCAACTGAGCTAACCCCCCGCGGGTTGCAAATGTAAGTGATGAATTGATACAGTAAAAAAATTATTACTTGTCAAAGGTGGTTTTTTAACCCAAATGCCACCCAAAATGAGCTTAGAGTTTGTAAAGGGTCGTTTTAGGTTTGTGAATGGGAATGTAGCTCGGGATAAATAAAATATAATTGCAATATTAATTAGCAAGGAATTATATCAGACGTTATGGGATTTTTTGATTTGTTTAAGAAGAAGTCAAATGAAGAAGCAACTAATAAGCAAGTATTGTTGGCAAAAGTTTTATTTAATAATCATGAAACCTTTGAATTAAAAGTATTGGTTGACCATCTGAAAAATGAGTGGAAATCTTCTATTACCAACATCAATGGAGGAAACGGAAAGGCAAGTTTTCAATTAAATGGGAAAACAGTCATTCTAACCACAGTTACTGAACGGATACATTTTGCAGAAATGGAATCAAATGCCAGTATCGCTTATAATTGGGATACTGCGGAGAAAGACTTGAAAAATCACAATGTTCATGTGGTTGTTACAGTATTAGAAAGTCAGCATGATGAAATTGAAAAAGCCGAAGTGCACAATATAGTTTTAGCTTCAATTTTAACAACTACTAAATGTATAGGAATCTATCATTTGAGTCAGCAATTGATTATTCCTAGTAAAGCTTTTTTAGAAATTGCACAAAAAGTAAAAAATTCGGATTTACCTAATTGGGATTGATTGTATATAAATATCTACCCAAGATAAATTTTAAAACTACTGCCCTTTCCTAATTCGCTTTCTACTTCTATTTTGCCATGCATGGCTTCTACCTGATTTCTAGTCATGAATAATCCTATGCCCTTGGCGTCTTTGTTGCCATGGAAGGTTTTGTACATGCCAAATAGTTTGGGGCCATTTTTTTCTAAATCAATACCCAATCCATTGTCTTTGCAAACCAACACTGGCCGGTCTTGCTCCCAGAATGCGTCTAAATGAATTTCTGGTCTTCTTTCAGGGCTGCTGTATTTAAGTGCGTTGGATAGGAAATTAAACAGGATACTTTCTAAATAGGCAGGGTTGTATTTAATCACAAAATTGTCAGGGATTCTATTGAGAATGGTTGCAGCTTTATTGCTAATTAATGCTTCTAACATTTCTGAAGCCTTAGTGGCATATTCAAACAAATTCAAATCCTCTAGATAAATATTTACATTACTATTGATTTGCACAATTTCATTTAAGTGCAACATAGTATTTTCAAAATTTTCAGAAACAATACGCAGATTGTCCATTAAGAGTTTTTTTTCTTCATCGGTTTTGGATAATCCAAGGAAACGAACAATTGATTTAATATTTCCTGCGTGTGATCTTAAATTGTGAGAGACAATATAAGAGAAATTCAACAACCTAGTATTTTGATCGCTCACCAATTGTAAGCTTTTGTTTAAAGAGTATTCTACTTTTTTTCTTCTAGAAATATCTATAAAGCCGGAAAGCTTCATCAGCTTTCCATTCAAACTAATTAATTCAGAGGATAATAATACGTCAATGGCATCGCCTGATTTTTTTACAAATCTAACTTCTCTATTATTGATTCTGCCTTCTTTTTGGTATTCTTCAACTATTTCATTTCTATCTTGAATATTTTCATAAAAATTGACAGTTTCTTTACCAATAAGCTCTTCTTTGGTATATCCCATTAATTCAGAAAGCTTCTTGTTGGCTAAATGTATTCTGTTGGTTTCATTGTCTACCAGTAAAATAGGAACAGGATAAAACTCAAAAATTTGTTGCAAATTCTGCTCAGTTTCATTTTGAGCTTTTTGCAAATGAATTCTTTTAGTGATATTACTAAATGTACATATTACAAAATTCAAATCACCCAATTCCGTTAACACAGGAACAGCATTTACATTCAACCAAACAAAAGCTTCTTCTGTAGGTCTGTAAACACCCATAACTTGATCTAATATGGGTTGCTTACATTTTATTGCCAAAGGAACTGGGTGGGTTTCGCCCGGATAAGGTGTTCCGTCTAAATGTATGCAACGCCATTCTTTATCATAAGATGTTCTACCCATGAACTGTTCCTTAGACAAACCTAGTAATTCCAAAGCCATTTGATTATAACCCAACATTTCTGCTTGTTTGCCTTGAATAATTAAGCCAATGGGTAATAAATCAATAATAATCTGTAATACAGTATTGTCTTTGTCAAAACTGTCTTTCTTGTTGTTAAAATAGGAGATTAATGAAGACTTGAGGTTTTCGGTGGCCTGCTCCATGAGTTAGGGGTTGCGTAAACAATAGTTTAGCTAATGATTCCTCGCAGGTATTGGACTTAGTGAAAATAACACAAAGTATTGATGTTTTTATGTGCCAAAAGTCATAGTGTAATTCGTTTTTTTTTATTATATAATGATTTGATAACAATGGCTAATGTTTAACACCTAGTTTACTTTTCCTTCACTTTTCCATAACCTTCCGGACATGATGCCATAACATAGCCATGATAGTTTCGTTGCCACAACAACTAAATCATGTTTATGAATCAATTTAAAAATCGAATTCAAAGCTGGATGCTCCTCACTTTGGCATGCTGTTGCTTTGTATTCCAGTCCAATGCCCAAAACCCGACTATAAGCGGGAAAGTGATTGATCCAACTACTTCAAAGCCAATTGAAGGCGCTTCTGTGTCAACAAAAAATGGCAAATCCACCGTAACTAATGCAGCAGGTATTTTTACCATTGCAGCTTCCAAAGGCGAGCAGCTTAAAGTTAGTTTTGTTGGATATGAAGACCTACAGATTACTGTTGGTACTGGTGATATTAACATTAGTTTGCAACCCAGCAACAATCAATTGAATGATGTTGTTGTTACGGCTCTAGGTATTAAAAAAGACAAAAAAATTATCGGATATTCTACCCAAGAAATTAAAGGTGAAGACCTTGTAAAAGCAAGAGAACCCAATGCAATTAACTCCTTGGTTGGTAAAGTTGCAGGTTTAACGGTTGGTGCTTCTGCAGAATTATTGGGTAACCCTCAAATTTTATTACGTGGTGGAGCAATCAATTTATATGTAGTTGATGGTGTTCCTATTAATTCTGATACTTGGAATATTACTCCAGATGATATTGAGAGTTATACCATCTTAAAAGGGCCTGTTGCATCTGCATTATATGGATATAGAGGACAAAATGGTGCAATCATTATCAATACTAAAAAAGGTACAAAAGACAAAAGGGGTATTTCAGTTGAATTTAATAGCAGTACTCAATTTAATAAAGGGTTTATAGCGCTTCCAAAGACCCAAGATTTATATGGACCTGGCGATCATGGTAAATATAAATTTGGTGATGGTAAAGGTGGTGGTATAAACGACAATGATTATGACATTTGGGGACCAAAATTTGAAGGTCAATTAATTGAACAATATGATAGCCCAGTTGATCCTGTTACTGGCATTCGTTCAAAAACACCTTGGGTAGCAAGAGGAAAAGACAATTTAAAAAGATTTATACAAACTGGAATCTTGTCTACCAATAATATTTCTGTTGCTGCTAGTGGTGAAAAATATGATTTGCGTTTTTCAGTAGGTCAAGGATATCAAAAAGGTATTGTACCAAATACAGATTTAAAAACTACTACATTTAATCTTAATTCAACCCTGCGTTTTAATAAGAGACTTTCTTTAGATGCCAATCTTAATTTTAATAAACAATACACCGATAATATTCCAGATGTAATCTATGGGCCTAATAGTGTTATTTATAACATTACTATCTGGGGCGGAGCCGATTGGAATATTGATGATATGCGTAATTACTGGCAACCAGGTAAGGAAGGTGTTCAGAGTATTTATGCAGAATACCAACGTTACCACAATCCTTATTTTATGTCTCAAGAGTGGTTGCGCGGACATCGTAAGAATGACATATATGGGTATGCTACTTTAAATTATAAGTTGAATGACTATATAGATCTTATGCTAAGAAGTTCTATTACTACTTATGATCTAACTAGAACAGAAAAAATGCCATTCTCAGCTCACCCTTATGGAAGAGAAGAAGGACGTGGAGATTATAGAGAAGACAAAAGATCATTGTTTGAAAACAATACAGAATTCATGGCTAGGTTTAAAGCTCCCAAAGTAGCCAATTTCTTAATGATCAATGGTTTTGTTGGAGCCAATATCCGCACATTCAATTATAATTCTAGTTTTGTTACTACTGACTACATGAACGTACCAAACGTTTATAGTTTTGCTAATAGTCGTAATCCGGTTAAGGCTTACAATTTTAATTCGGATATGCGCGTGCAAAGTGCCTATACTTCTGTTGATTTTGCACTTGGTAAGTATGCCAATATCAATGCAACAGGTCGTGTGGACAAGCTTTCGGCTTTATTTCCAACAAACAATACATTCTTCTATCCTTCTGTAAATGCGAGTACTGTTATTTCTGACTATGTAACTTTACCTTCAGCAATTTCATTTTTGAAATTTAGAGCATCATTTGCACAGGTAAGAGGTGGTGGAAACTTTGTATCTAATACAATTGGCGCTACTCCAGGTAATACTTATCCTATTGGTTATGGTGGACAGTATTTTTCTACCTATGGTGGACCTTCTTATAACAATAGTAGTGTTTATTCTACTGCTACTGGTTACAACAATACAACTGAAGCAAGATTTACTGGTTCATTGATAGATGAAAATGTTAAACCGGACGACCGTACAAGTACAGAGTTAGGATTAGACATGAAATTTTTGAAAAATAGACTTAGCGTTGATTTTGCTTACTTCAACTATATAGATGGACCACAAATTTTTAGTAAGCAAATTTCTGCTGCATCAGGTTATTCAAATTATACGTTGAATGCAACTAAAACACAAAAATCTGGATTTGAGTTTAGTATTTCTGGAACACCAGTTAAATTAAACAATGGGTTCACTTGGGACGTTTTATTCAACTGGGCAACATTTAAAGAAACCTTGAAAGAATTACCAGCTGGTGTTAATGCATTAAACACTTTTTATAAAGTTGGTAGCAGGGTAGATGAGGTTTATATTAGAAAATTTGCTAGAACACAAGATGGTCAAATTATTAATGATGCTGGTGGTAGACCACTTATCCTGCCTGTGGCTCAATATGCAGGAACTGCAAGCCCAGATTGGGTATGGGGTTTAAACAATAAGTTTAGATATAAGGAATTCACCATGAGCTTCCAGATTGATGGAAGAGTTGGTGGAGTAATGGAAGACTATGTTCGTAAGAAAACTTTCCAGGGTGGCCGTCATATTGAAACCGTAGAAGGTGCAT
>Ga0209480_10001953_pt1 | contig 14570 bp, 8 predicted proteins | sample JI61114C2DNA_FD_187501 | JGI IMG/M metagenome (GOLD analysis project Ga0209480, IMG submission 187501) | Wastewater effluent complex algal communities from Wisconsin, to seasonally profile nutrient transformation and Carbon sequestration -... | ecosystem: Engineered > WWTP > Effluent > Algae...
ACGCCGAACCCATGGCCAGCCTTGTGCCCCTCGCCGGGCAGCCGGGGCTGGTGGTACTGCGTTCGGTGGGCAAGTTCTTCGGCCTCGCCGGGGCTCGGGTCGGCTTTGTGTTTGCCGAAACCGCGCTTCTTGAAAAACTGGCCGACCGGCTCGGGCCGTGGGCCGTGTCGGGCCCGGCGCGGGCGGTGACTGCCGCGGCGCTGGCCGACACCGCCTGGCAGGCCGCCGCCCGGGCGCAACTTGCCGCCGACAGCCAGCGCCTCGCCGCCCTGCTCGACCAGCACGGGCTTGGCGGCGGCGCCGGCACCGCGCTGTTCCAGTGGCGTCCCCGTCCCGACGCGGCCCGCATCCACGGCCAGCTTGCCCAACAGGGCATCCTCACCCGCCTGTTCGACACCCCGCCCGGCCTGCGCTTCGGCCTGCCCGGCAACGAAACCGAATGGGCACGCCTCGCCGCCGCCCTCATCTGCCTCCGGACTCTCTGAGAAAGCCCGCCCCATGCGCCGTTTGCTCCTCACCCTGCTGCTTGCCGCGGGCTCTGCCCAGGCCGCCATCGACATCGCCGACGATACCGGCCAGGCCCTGCACCTCGCGCAGCCGGCCAAGCGCATCGTCAGCCTCGCCCCGCACATCACCGAAATGCTGTTTGCCGCCGGCGCCGGCGACCGGGTGGTCGGCGCGGTGCAATACAGCGACTACCCCGAAGCCGCCAAAAAAATCGCCCGGGTAGGCGGCTACACCTCGGTGGACATGGAAAAGGTCGCCGCCCTCAAGCCCGACCTCGTCGTGGCCTGGAAGAGCGGCAACCGCGGCGCCCACCTGGACAAACTGCGCGCCCTCGGCATCCCGGTGTTCATCAACGAGCCGCGCCGCATCGACGACGTGGCCAGGAGCATCGCCCAGCTCGGCAAGCTTGCCGGCACCGACAGCGCTGGCGAAGCCGCCGCCCAGGCCTTCCGCAAGCGCCACGCGGCGCTGGCCGCCAAATACTCGGCGCGGCCGCCGGTACGCATCTTTTATGAAGCCTGGAACCGCCCGCTGATGACCATCAACGGCGAGCATCTCATTTCGGACGTGATCCGCCTGTGCGGCGGCGACAACGTGTTTGCCAAACTGCCCATGCTGGCTCCGACCATCGACGCCGAAGCCGTGCTGGCCGCCATGCCCGAAGTCATCGTCGCCAGCGGCATGGGCGAAGGCCGGCCGGAATGGCTGGACGACTGGCGCAAATGGACCAAACTGCCGGCCGTGGCGCAGGGCAATCTGTTCTTCATCCCGCCAGACCAAATCCAGCGCCACACGCCGCGCATCCTCGACGGCGCCGAACGCCTGTGCGGCCAGCTCGACGAAGCGCGGAGCCGTCGATGACGGCAAACGCACTTGTCGCCTTGCTGCTGACCTCGGCCGCCGGCCTGGCGATGGCAGCCGACAGCGGACCGCTGCCCGGCGAGCTCGTCACCACCATCGGCCAGGTTGCGGCAATTCCGGCCGACCAGCGCAAGGTGCCCGGTTTTGCCGGCGCCTGGCACACGGCGGCATCCCAGGACAAGGTGCTTGAACGCATCACGGCGCTGGAGGCGAAGTCGACGCCGCCCTGCACCGACGTGCGCATCACCAACACCGTGCAGGCTGCGCCGGATCTCATCGAAACCCGCCCCGCGCGGGTCCACCATGCGCTGGAACACTGGACGGTGCAGGCCTGCGGCGCCACCCGCCAGTACGACGTGTGGTATCGCTTCGAACGCGACGCCTCGCGCGTGGTGGTGGCCGAAAGCAAGGCCGCCGACTTCCAGGCCGAACTCGACCCGCCCTACCGGCGCCTGCGCGAACTGGCTGCCGAACGCCGCACCGAAGAGGCGGCCGGCGGCGCGCGCTGGCTCAACCTGCCCTTGCCGCCCGACACCCTTCCCGTTGCCAACGGCAATACCGGCAAAGCTGGAAGCTGGAGCGCCGATTTCGCCCCCCTCGGCGAGAGCATCCGCGAATGGACCCAGCTGATCTCGGTGCAGGGCCTGCCGCGCAGCAAGCGCCCCGGGCAGGCCCTCGCCCTGCTCGAAGGCATGCAGGCCGCGCGGGCCAGGCGCTGCGGCGTGCCCGCCGGCAGCATCGAAAGCGTGCGCCGGGATGACGGCCAATCGGGCCACGCCCTGCAAACCCTGCTCGTCTGCCCCCGCGTGCCCGACACCAATTTCGCCGAACTGGCCGTCGTCAAAGCCATCGAAGGGCCGGATTTTTTGTATCTGGTTCAGCGCAGCTGGCGCCTGCCGGCGGGCGACGACGCCAAGCTTCGCGCCGACAGCCGCGGCCCGCAGGCCGCCGCCGAAGCCTTTCTCGCCGATGTGCGCCTGTGCAATCCGGCCGGCGACACGTCGGGCTGTCCATCACCTTTTCCCCGCTGAGACAAGCATGGCCCGCCTGCCCCAACGCATCGTCTGCCTATCCACCGAAACCGTCGAAGTGCTCTATCTGCTCGGCGAGGAAGCCCGCATCGCCGGCATTTCGGGCTTCACCACCCACCCGCCCCGGGCGCGCAAGGAAAAACCCAAGGTCAGCGGTTTCAGCAGCGCCAGGATCGAACGCATCCTCGCCGTCGAACCCGACCTGGTGCTGGCATTTTCGGATTTACAGGGAGACATCGCCCGTGACCTGGTTAAAGCGGGCGTGGCCGTGCACGTCTTCAATCACCGCAGCGTGGACGGCATCCTGGCGATGATCGAAACCGTCGGCCGGCTGGTCGGCGCCGACGCCAGGGCGCTGGCACTCGTCGCCGAACTGGAGCAGACCATCGCCACCGAGCGCGCCGCCGGTGAAGCCCGCGCAACCCGTCTCGGGGGCCGGCCTAAAGTCTATTTTGAGGAATGGAACGAACCACTGATCACCGGCATCCGCTGGGTGTCGGAACTGATCGGCATTGCCGGCGGCGAAGACTGCTTCGGCGAACTCTCGGTGCACCCCAACGCCAAACAGCGCATTCTGGCCGACCCGGCGGTGGTCATCCCCCGCGCGCCGGACCTCATCATCGGTTCATGGTGCGGCAAGCACTTTCAGCCGGCGCATGTCACCAGCCGGCCGGGCTGGGAAGCCATCCCCGCGGTAAAAGACGGGCACGTCGTCGAGATCAAATCGGCCATCCTGCTGGCGCCCGGCCCCGCCGCCATCCGCGAAGGCCTGCCCGCCATCGGGCGCTGCCTCGACCGCCTCGGCTGAAGCAGGCAGCTGCAAAGGGCGGCGCTCAGGGCAATTGCGGCCTTAGCGCCGCACGCCCACCACCTTCTGGTAAAGCCCGCCGAAGAAGGTTTCCTTGGTCCACTCGAAACCGGCCGTCTCCGGCACCAGGCTGTCGATGGATTCGGCCAGCAGCGAATTGGCGAAGGGCTCCAGGTAGCGGAACACCAGCGCCATGATCGGCCGCATCGGATGCCAGCCGCGCGGCCGGTGGTAATCCACGAAAACGACCTTGCCACCCGGCTCGACCGCGTTAAGCAGGTTGCTCACAATCCGCCGCCGAGCGTGGGGCGGCACCTCGTGGAGCAGAAAAAAGCAGCACACCGCATCGAAAGTCGCCCCCACCGGCTCGGTCAGATCCGCCACGTGGGCCGACGAAGCCGGCCACGGCGCCAGCTTGCGCCGGGTGTTGGCAATCTGGATCGACGCCACATCGAGCACCGTCAATTGCCCCTCGCCCCCCAATCGCCGCGCCAGCCGCTGCGAAAAATCCCCGTACACCGCCGCCGCCTGCAACACCCGCTGACCGGCACTGAACTCGCGCACCGCAGCGTTCATCAGGCGGCTCGCGTTGCCCCACAGAATCGCCGAAACCACCACCGGCTGATCCAGCCAGGGAACGGTACGGTGATCGAGGTAAGCCCAGGTGTAGGTGTCGCGAAGGTAATCGGGGACGGGAGGTGTGGCAACGGACGTAGTGTTAGGCATGGGGGCGCTTCTCAAAGGCTGCAGCTTCGCGGACAACACGGCCAAATCGCCGGTAACCCGCGTCGAACTTGAATCTCGCCGAATCATACGGCGAAACGGCGGGTTCATGCAGAACTGCAGCACGGCTGATCGGTGCCGCCCACTTGCCGTGGAAATAACACAGTCACGGTGAGGACACACCCGACTCAACAACCGGGCAACTCGAAAAACCTCATTTTACAAAAACTACGCATATACAAATCAATGAGTTAAAAAACGCTAGAGGTGGGAGTCAGTGGCTTTTTCGAGGCGGCCCAATGCAAATGTCACCATCTTCTGGACAACAAACACCAACACACATAACCTACTCGTCATTACCCAGAGCATCTACATATGGACGCAATTGGTATATTTCAAAGGGGGCTTTATGTACGTTCGAAAAATTGTTTGTCTAGCAAATTCGCGCAAACCTCCATCCGGTCGGTGTATCGCGGGCAAGGTAACTGAAGGGTCTCATGCAGGTCAGTGGCTTCGGCCTGTGAGTACTCGTCCCAGCAAGGAGGTTTCGGAAGAAGAGCGCCGCTATGAGAATGGACAACGTGCAAATATTCTGGAATACATCCAAATACCACTAATTGCACCAGATCCGATTGGACACCAAACAGAAAATGCAATCCTGGCTGACAACTATTACTGGACTCAACATGGTCGAGCCACTTGGAGTGAATTAAATACACTTATAGATCCATATCAAGAAAACTTTTGGACTACTGCCGAAAGCACTCACTATGGAATGAACGATAAAATTTCTGAGCGCGCAGCCCAAAGAATAAATTCGTCACTCAAACTAATTAAGCCCGAAAATCTACAAATTCAAATTCTTAGTGAAGAAGGCTACCAAGGCGCCCCCAACAGAAAAAGAGTTCGCTCATCTTTCTGCTACCACGGCAGGAGATATATACTTTCCGTCACCGACCCTTTTATTGAGGAGCATTATCTTTCGCGCGAAATTGGTCATTATGCGATTGAACGATCTCTCATGTGCGTAAGCCTTGCTGAGGTCTGGAACGGATACGCATTCAGACTGGCCGCATCGATTATTACGCCGGAGCGTTGCTAAAAAACATAACGCTACAATATTATTACCAATAAAAGCGCTCAGAGGGCAAATGTGAAAATATTTACCATTGGCTTTACCAAAACCACCGCCGAAAATTTCTTTGAAAGACTAAAGAAATCCGGAACAAATGCTATCGTTGACGTTCGACTAAACAATGTTTCTCAATTGGCGGGATTCGCGAAGCGCGACGACCTCAAGTATTTCGCCAAAACCGTTTGCGGAATCGAATATCGCCACATCCAAAAACTAGCACCAACCAAAGACATTTTGGATGAATACAAGAAAAACGGCGGGGAATGGAGTATCTATGAAGAAAAATTTTTGAAGTTAATGAGCAGTCGCCATATCGAAAGTATCGACAAGCATTTATTAGACGGAGCTTGCCTGCTTTGCAGTGAAGACAAACCCCATCACTGCCATAGACGTTTAGTTGTGGAGTACCTCACGCATTATTGGGGTGACTTACAGATCGTCCATCTCTAGAGGCATTTTAAACAGGTCATAAAGCGATGAGTTCAGTTGTTGTTATCGGCGTATCATCCGACATCCCCCCATTTAATTTTTCTGCCAAACTGGACCTACTTCTGGCCGAAATTGGAGAGTATCAAATCATTGCCGTAAATGACAAAACTAAGGCCCTAGAGTCATTTGCCAACGAACGCAATAAGAAAATTACATTTTCAAGCGCAACTACGCGAATAGGATTTAAGCAAGCAATTTCGGGCGCCAACTATCTTATTGTTTTTTGGTCAGGCAACGATCTCAGTGAACTCATTTTCCTTGCCTCAGCAAAAAAAATTCCGACGAAAATTGTCGCCATTCCATTAACCACCGTAGCAAACAAGGACAAGAATCAACTGTTTGATGTATACATCGGAAGAGGCTCGCCTTGGGGAAATCCTTTTCCAATAGACCATGCTCTCGATGTTGGTCGCGAGGATGTAATTGAGAGATACCGAACCTACTTTTACGAAGAAATAGTCAACGATCCAGAAAAAAGAAAGCAGATATTAGGTTTGCGGGGAATGAGACTTGGCTGCCATTGCAAACCCCTTCCATGTCACGGAGACGTCATAGCCGAATATTTGAACGGTCTTGATGATCCTTTTTGACTTTCAAGAGGTGTTATTAATGGAATGGCGCCCCTATGACCAGAGCGTTTGCAGCCCAACCACATTGCTTCCATCCGAAGCAATATTTTAAGCAGCAAACGCACTCTTTTCCCCTAATAGTTTCTATGAAGCGCCGTAATGTTTCCGGTAGCCAAATCCAACTCCCCACATTTTTCAACCCAATCCCCATCAACACTATACCCAACAATCACTTCCAAACCATTTTCCGTCTCTCTTATCCCACCAAACTGAGAATCTTTCCCGTAACTCGGGGCTGCAAATGTACGGACAAGCTTTCCATCAAGGGAGTAAAAAATCAGATTGCATGAGCCGAGTTCCGCATAGTCCCCCACGATCGCGATCATTCCTTTTCGAGAAAGCAGAGAGACAGCGATCGGCGGCAATTTTCTTTCAACTGAAAAAATGCCATTTTCTGAAGTCCACGAAACCACTGGATTTGAGTCCCAAACAGACCACGTTATCTTTATTGGCTTCATTATTGCATTTACATTCAAGGCTTAAGAGGAATGGGATCGCCTATTGGTCTCAAATACTGAGTCCGTTGATTCCACGGGAGTTGCAAATCCAATTGCCATATTGACTGACTACCGCGAAGCAATCTACCGCTAACCTGGTCAATCTGAGGCCCAATCGGGCCTTCCAACGCATTGAATTTTTTTGCAACCTCATAACGCTGAGAGAACGAGACATCACGTTTAAACTGCTCAGTAATCGCAAGAACACTCCTGGCAAATCCTTGATCCGGAATACTGCTAAATGTGCCGAACCCACCAGGCCCACTCAAACCAACTGCTTGATTTGCATCAATTACCATATTGAATTCCTCTCCAATACTCATTGGACGAGAAACAGGATAGTAACCCAACGGCCATGGAGATTGATTGGATGCTAGAGCTTCTTTAACCAATCGTTCTGTACTCGAAAATTCAAAAAAATTCGAGCTTTGGCGAGCTGCCTTGCTTGCATCGATATTGCTTAATACTCGGCTTTTGATGGCTACCGCAATATCTACTTCACTATTTTCCCCAATCCGCCGAGCGCCCCTCACCTCTGACGCAGCAATATTCTCCATCCCCACAACTTCAGCAGGCGGGCGATTCAATAACACATCCCGTGCGCTGCGGAATGCCCCTTCCAAAACCTGATCCGCCCCTCGTAAAAGCACCTTCCCCACTTGCCGAACCGGCCCAAACGCTGGCGATAGATCCAACTCTGGATAAACCCGCGTCACCCCCTCGCTCGGGACACGCAAGCTGCTTAGTTGCGCATCTTCGCGCGCCAGCCTCCCCGAAGCGGCGAGGCGATTCTCCAAGCTGCTCTCCCGTGCAAAGGCACCCGATGCCGCCTGAGAGCTACCGAACTGACGCGACAGCGTGGCCGCGTCTCGTGCCAGAAAGAGCTGACTATCGGCGAACTGCTTATCGGTCGATTGGAAGGCACGCACGGCAGCGCCATCGGCAACGATGGGTTTGCCATCTGTGCCAATCAAAAGCGCCCCTGACATGCTGGCGACGATTTGGCGGGCTGTTGCTGCGTCCTGAAGATAGCGTTCGGCTTGAGCTTGCCCTGCCAGACCGGGCTGACGTGTTGCTTCCACCTGTCCGAGATAGTCGGTACGAGCCCGATTGGCCGTGACATCCACAACAGCAAGCGCTTCGGAGCTCAGCAGGTCGAACCAGTATTTCTTCGCCAGAGCCGTTTCTGTCTCGGTGGCATTCCGCCCGGCCAAGCTTGCACGGGCCTGCTCGTCGGCTTTCTGCTTAAGTTTCTCGGTCTCGCTTACGTGCAACTGCCGATTATTCGCATCCACCACCAACCCGGCTGCCGCGCCGCTTGCCGTTGCCGGGAGGCCACCGCCGGTTGCGCTGCCGGCCACTGCGCCGATTACGCTGCCCAGCACCATCCCGGCGGCCTGGCTGACGGGTTCGGGGAGATCTTGCGTGAGGGCGTCGATACGGGGCGCGGCCGCAGCTGTTGCGCCGGCACCGGCAAGGCCTGCGGCATTGCCGCTCAACAGGCCGCCGACGACGGTGTGCAACGCGACCCGGTAAGCGCCGCCTTCCTTCCAGTTGTCGTAGGTATCCTGACGGTCGGCGATAAGGCGTTCCGCCGACGCGATCGTGGTCTGGAGTTCTGCCTGTCTGGCGGGGTCGGTCTCGGTTTGAAGATTTTTACGTGAGGCGTCGCGGGCGGCGACGGCGATCTCGTAATCCCTGGTTTGTGTGTTGGCGTAATCCCCCACCGCCTTCGGCAGAAGGTAACTGGCTTCTTTGGAGATGGCAACCTGGGCGGCGACGTCCTTGCTGACCGCGTTCTGGTCGAAGATGGGCTTGAGGGCGCTGACGGTACGGGTGCTGCGCCCTTCACTGTCGAGTGGGCCGACCTCCCGTTCGGTGTCGCGATTGAGGCTGGCGAGCGCGGTCGGCTCCTGGCCGGTGAGCTGGATGTTCGCGGTGGAAATGGCGCTGCGGGTGAGGCTGGCGCTGCTGCCGCTGGCCGCGCCATAGCCGACACTGGCGCCGGGGGTGGCGCGGCTCTGCTCGCCGGGGCGGGCGCCGGGGGTGCGCGGGCTTTCCGTGCTCGCGGTGTTGCCTTCGGATTTCGGGGCGCCGGCACTGGAAAGGGTGATGCCGACACTGAAGCCCTGGGCGTCGTAGGCGGCCGCGTTGTGCAGGTCGCGGGTGTTGATGCCCGCGGTGGTGAGCCGGTTGCGACCTTCTGCGGCGGCCTTGTCGCTGCTGGCGATAACCGCGCCGGCTAGGTCGGTGTTGCCTTTGACCTGGAGCTGGAAACCACCGTCGCCGGCAAAGAGCCCGCTTTGTTCGGTGACGCTCAGGAAGTTGCTGGCAATGCGATTCTGGGCGGCGTTGATACTGGCGGTGCTGATGCCACCGCACAGGGGAGGAATGCACAGGCTGAGGCCGAAGCCGGCGCTGTCCTGTTTGCTATGGAAGCTGCTGAAGTCCTGAACGCTTTCGATGGTGAGCTGGCCGCCGATGTCGGTCTGGAGCTGTTTGCCGGTGATGCTGGCGCCACGGAGCGTGGTGTCGCCGCCAACCTTGAGACGGGCGGTTTCACCGGCCACGAGGCGGGTCTGGGTGTGCTGGAGATCCTGCCCGTCGCCCTTGCCCTGGCTCTTGTTGGCGCTCAGTTCGAGGGTGAAGCCGTTCTGACTGCCACCGGAAGAGTAGGCCACCCCGATGCTGGCGCCGCTGCTCGAGTTGGTACTGGACTGGTTGTAGCTGCTGTGCGCGGCTTCGAGACTGATGCCGCCATCGGCCTTCAGATCGAGATCGCGCCCCGCCTCGATACGGGCGCCGGTGGCCTGGATGCGGCTCGTATCGCCTTTGCCGCTGGCTTCGAGGACGATGTTTCCGGTGGCGGCGATTTTGCTGCCGACGGTGTCGGTGCTGTGCTGGACGGTATCGCTGGTGTTGCTGCTACTACCCAGACTCACCCCCACCTTGACACCGGTGGGGTTGGTAACGGCCCCCACCACGGCATAGGACTGAAGGGCGAGGGTTGCGGCGGCGAGCGCATGGCTGCGGCTGTCGCGGGTCTGGCCGGCCGCTTCGACTGTGGCGGTGACGCCCTGGATCGCGTTTACGATCGGCACGCTGACAGAACCGCCAAGGGCCACCCGACGGGCTTCGGCGTGGTAGGTGCTGTCGCGCGTCGTGGCGGCGCTGTCAAGCACCACCTCGGCAGCACGGATAGCGATATTGACGCTGTCGGGCTGGACCCCGAGGGCGAGAATGTCGCTGGCGCGCTGCGTGTAGGCCTGCCCGACACGCATATCCACATTACCGGCGAGGCTCGCCACCTGGCTGGCCGTGAGCGTGCTCGCCGCCTCGGCGAGATTGCTGCTCGAGGTAGCACGGCCGATGGCCGGCTGCCACGTTTTACCGACGGAGCCACTCTTGGCGGCGCTGGACTTGCTGGTGCTTTCGCGGCTGCCCGACACCGCCACGACCTGCAGATCGCGCCCGGTTTCGATACGGATATCCCCATCCGCCACAAGAGTGGAGCCCTGGACGACGGCGTCGCGACCGCTGCGGGCCTGGATCGTGGCGGCACTGACGGTGCTGCCGACCGCCTGGGAACTCGACTGCCATCCTTCCTGCGACAAGCGTTGCGAGCCCATCAGATCGGCAGCGAACGAAACACCCGGCACGCCGGCACTCGGCAGCAACAGGGCGCCGGCAAATTTGCCCAAGCCCTTGGCTTGGCGCAGCGTTTGGTTGAGGTGGGTTTCGGTCACGCTCTCGGTGGCGGCGCCGATGTGAAGATCGCGCCCGGCGTCCAGGCCGAGCCCTTGCCGCGCCACCAACTGAGCCGCTTCGGTGCGGATGTCCCGGCCGGCCGCCAGATCGATGTTTGCAGCGTCCAGCGTGCTGCTCACCAGCGTCTGCCGGCTGACCGCGTTGCGGGTGACAGAGGTTTTGCGGGCAAACAGATCATCGTCGGTGGTGCGCTGGGCTTCGTCGAAGGCGGTGCTTGCCCGGCCAGCCTCGAGCCTGAGGTCGTTCCCCGCCTGCAGAGTGAGGTCGCCACGGCTCTTGAGGGTCGCGGCGCGAGCGGTGAGGTCGTGCCCGGACTGGAGCAGGAGCTTGCCGGCTACATCAAGGGTGGTGCCAATTTCCAGGCTGTTGGCGTCCTTGCGGTAGTTGCTGGCGTCCCAGACGGTTTCCTGGCGGCGGGTGGTGGTGACGGTGGCGAGATTGAGATCCCGCCCGGCCGAGAGGACGGTGCTGCCCTGGCCGGCGTTTTCGACGGTGGCGGCGGTGAGGCCGAGATCGCGTCCGGCTGCGGCGATGAGTTCGCCGGCGGCGGTGCTGCCGGTGATGTAGAGCCCGGCGATGCGGTCGATGCCCGTGTAGTTGCCCTGGGCGGTGGCGGTGCTGCGAGTGGTGGTGGCGATATTGAGGTCGCGCCCGGCGAGAACCGCGAGGCGATCGGTGGCTTCGATACGGCCGCCTTCAATGCTCAGATCCTGGCCGGCCTTGATGCCGACGTCAGTGCCGCGGATGCGTCCGCCGAGGTTCTTCACGTTCTCGGCGCTCAGACTGACCACGCTGCGCCCGGCCAAAGTGGCGTTGTTTTGGAGATCGCCGGAGAGGGCGATGTCGAGGGCGTCGGCGGAAATCAGGCTGCCATTGCCGTCGAGATCGCCCTCGCGGACGCGGACGTAGAGGCGCGGAACCAGGGCATGGGTGAGACGTCCGTCGGGCAGGGTGACGGCTTCGTCCACGAGCCAGACGATGTCGCTGGTCAACCCGGCCATCTGTTCGGCGCTGAGGGCGAGGCCGGGCAGCAGGTTCCAGGCGCGGGCGTAGGTGGCGGCGTTGTCGAGCAGGGCAAGATACTGGGCTTCGTCGTCGGCGTAACCGTCGAGAAAGCGCCGGCCGGTGAGCTGGGCGACCTGTTCGCGAACCAGGCGCTGTTCGTAGAAGCCGTCGCCGAGGCGTTTTTGCACCGTGGCCGGATCGACGGAAAGCGCGCCGAGCATGTAGTCCGAGCTGAGCCACTGGCGACGGTCGGTGAAGCGCGGGTCGGTTTCGACGAGGTAGCGGGCGTCGCCGGCCGGATTGACGGTGAACAGGCTGGACGACGGCAAGCGGGTGTCGGGCGCCACGCTGCGGATGACAACGGCCGGCGCCGCGCCGACAGCCTGGGGCCTCGCGGCGGTCGGCGAGCCCTGAAGGGCTGGCGTGACGCCGGCCGGGGCCGCGTCCACCGGCACAAGGGCGGGCGCCGCAGCCACGGGCAGCGCGGCGGTCTTGATGCCGGCAAGGCCCGACGCGCCCACGGCAGGCGCGGCGACGAGCGCCACCGGCGCCGCGCCTGCCGCCTCGGCGGTGGCAATGCTGCCCGCCGTTTGCGGGGCGGCAACCGGGGCGGAGCCCGTGCTGCCGGCCACCGGCGCGGCAAGGTTTGCGCGAACTTCGATGATGGCAGCGGCCCGGGTGCCGGCGGTGGCTGTGCCGGTGCTTTCTACCGGGGTATCGAGAGTGCTCGTGCTGCGCCCGGCGATGGAGGCGCCGCTGCCGGACGGAGCGGTATCGCCGCGGGTTTCGGCGACCGGCAGGGTGATGGTGGTGACTTTGTCAGCGGGGAGATAGGGAGTGGGAGCGCTCCATCTCCGGACGGAATAGCCTTTCCGGTCACCTTTGTATTTGGTCCAGGTGGTTTGGCTGGTCCCGGCCTCATGGGTAATGTAGACGCCTTCGCCATCCACATTGCGCAGGCTGCCCAGGTCGCCGCTCAGCAGCCCGCCGGCGAGGATCCGGCTCTTGTCGTTGAGGAGGTCGAGACCTGTTATGCGCATGGCGCCACCGGCGAGGATTTGTGCCGGGTCGGAGCTGACGACTTCACTCTGGCTGTGGGTGCGGGTGACTTCGTATTGAGTCCATGACTTGATCCGTCCGCCGTCGATGGCCTCGTTGTATTTGACGATGGCTTCGTCCAGCGCCGTGTAACGGATTTCAGTGGCCGCCGCCCAGGCCGCTTCGGTATCGCGATACGCCGACCACGCCGCCTCGTAGGCCCCCATGCTGGCGCTGTAGGCAGCCAGGGCGGCGCTATCGCTGGCGAGTTGCTGCGTGTAGGTGTCGAGTTCAATGGTGTAAGCGCTGCACGCCGTATCGCTGTAGCCCGCGCCGGGCTGGCAGCTGGCGGCGCGCGCCAGATCGGGCGCGACGGGTTTGATCAGCATTGGCTCGGCCGGTTTGGCGATGGTCGGCGTGACCGGCTGCGGATCGGGCGGTGTGAGGTGGAAGTAGGCCCACGCCTTGTCGTTGCGGGGGTAGCTCGAACTGATGGCGAGCTCGTAGATGCTTTGGCATTCGTCTCCGGGGAAGTCATCGGCGCAGCCGACTTCGCCCACCCGCGGCACGGGGGATTCGCCGAGGACACCGAATTCCGGCATGAGCTTGTCCACCGCCCAGTAATAGGCGCCGGCCTTGCTCCAGTGCCCCAAGTTGAACATCGCAACCGGGAACATGCCGCTCGCCCCGGACGGCGTGATGTAGGTGATTTCTTCGGGGCTGCCGACGCTGGCGATGCGGGTGCTGAAGTGGGCGTTGGTGTTGGCGAGCTGCGCGCTGGCCAGGCTGAGCTGGCCCAGGGCCTCGATGGTGGCGCTGCTGTTGTCGATGCGCGCCGCCATGCCGGTGGCCCGGCCGGCGGCGTCGAGGGTGCCGCCGATGGCCATGTCGCCAGCACTGAAAATCAGCGCGTGCTCGCGGTTGACCAGGTTGTGCACGCCGAGATCGAGCCGCTCGCGGGCCGCGATGGTGGCGCTGTTGCCGTATTGCTGCTCGTTGACGAGGGTGCCGGCCTGGATGGCCAGGTGATCGCCGTAAATGCGGCCGCGGCCGGCGTTGAGCAGTTCGGCGGTGCTGATCCGGGTTTCGCGGCCATCGATGAGGCCACGATTGAGGAGGCTGACGGCTGCGTTCAGCTCGGTGGTGTCGCCGCTGAGGGTGGCATCGGTGAGGTTGGTGATGTGGGCGGCGGACAGGTGCAGCGTTTGCCCGGCCTCCATCGCGGCGTGGTTGACGATGTTGCCGGCGGTGACGAGGCTGGCATTGCCGGCGGCACGGAAAACGCCAGAATGGTTGTAGTCACCTGTCAGCCGGACGGTGATGTCGCCGCGGCTGAGGAGGCTGCCGTCACCACCGAGGCGGGCCGCGTCGATGTCGAGCAGGCGACCGGCGATGAGGGTGCCACCGGTGTTGAGGATGGACAGCGTGCGGCTGCCGGCGGCAGCGCCGGGGCTGTTGTCGGCGAGGCGCAGGGTATGGCCGGCGGACATCAGCCCGCCGCTGTTATCCACGCTGCCCGAGGCGAGCACGGCGAGGTTGTCGTTGGCACGCAAGGCGCCGTGGCGGTTGTCCAGATCGGTGGTCTGGATGCGCAGCGAACGGCCTTCGATGCCGAGGCCGCTGCCGTCAGGCGTGGCGGCGTTGACGAGCTGGCCGGCGGTGAGGCTTGCCTGGCCCGCCGCGCGGATGAGGCTGCCGGTGTTGTCGATGCGCCCGGCGCCGGTATCGATGGCCAGATCGCCAAGGGCCTGGATCTGGCCGCCCCGGTTGTCCACCACGGAGGCGGCCACGACGAGGGATTGTTCGGTGCTGATGGCGGCGCCGTCGCGGTTGAGCAGCGTGCTGGCGGCAATGGCGAGATTGGCGGTGGCGCCGATGAAGCCGCCGCTGTTGTCGAGGATGCCGCTGCGCAGATCGACCCGACCCCGCCCGAAAATGCCCGCCGCGCTGCCTGAGGCCGTGTTGGCAAGCCGCTGGCCACCGGTATCCACAAGGAGTTCGCCGCCGGCCTGGAGGGTGCCGGCGGCGTTGTCGAGCTCGCCACTGGCAAGGCTCAGCCCTTCGCGGGCGGCAAGCAGG
>Ga0209480_10001956_pt1 | contig 14566 bp, 10 predicted proteins | sample JI61114C2DNA_FD_187501 | JGI IMG/M metagenome (GOLD analysis project Ga0209480, IMG submission 187501) | Wastewater effluent complex algal communities from Wisconsin, to seasonally profile nutrient transformation and Carbon sequestration -... | ecosystem: Engineered > WWTP > Effluent > Algae...
GCGATTATGATCCATCTTGGTGGTGTGTACTAAAAACACCATTCAAACATGGCAGGTAAATTCACTCTGAGGTTATATTTACAAATCCTTGGGTACTCGCCTAAAGGTTCGCTGCCGCCGGAGATTTTCATGATGTTTCGCCTTATTGCCTGTCTTGCCACGTTCTTGTTTTGCCTGCCGCTCAGTGCGCAAGAAGTGGGTTATCGGTTTTCACCGGTCAATCAGTACGATATCAATCTGACGGCGGCCTACTGGAATCCGATCATTCAATACGTATCGGAAACCAGTGGTGTCAAACTCAGTCTCAAGATTGGGCGCACGTCGGCCGACACTACAGCCTATGTGCTGGCGCAGGAGGTTGAGTTTATTTTTTCCAACCATTTGTTCAGCCCTGAGCGTGAACAGCTGGGCTGGAAGGTATTTGGACGTCGCCAGATGCCGCCGGTGCATGGCCAGATTGTCGTGCCGGAGGATTCACCGATTACTGACATTGCTCAACTGAAAGACCAGGAGGTGGCTTTTCCCGGCCCCGAAGCACTGATTGCCTACAAATTCCCGTATGCCCATTTGCTTTCCAAGGGTGTGGACGTCAAGGTGGTTTTTGGGGGTAATCAGAATGGCGCACTGGCGCAACTTTTCTCAGGCAAGGTCAAGGCGGTCGGCGGCAACTCGCAATTGATTGAGGGTTATGCCAAACGTGAGAGCAAGAAGTTTCGCGTGCTGTGGAGTTCTGAGCCGGTCTATGATCTGGCATTGATGGCCGCCAGCAAGGTGCCGGAAAAGGATTTAAAAGCGGTGGCCAATGCCTTTGCTAACATGCATAAAGACCCCAAAGGTAAGGATATTCTGCATCAGGCCTCGCTCAAGGTTGGCCTGACCTCAGATGCCTACTTTATTTTGTCGAACGGCTCTGAATACTCCACCTACCGCAAGTTTTATCAGACGGCCCCGGCTTCGTTGCGCTAATCAAGCATGAAGTTATCGCTCTTGCGGTTACTGCCAAAGTCACTGGTAGCGCGCGTTTACGCGCTATACACGGTGACCCTGCTGCTCTTTGTCGGCAGTGGTTTATGGCTGTTTTACCATTACCAATTTACTTAGGAAATGGAGGATGCCCAGCAATCGGCAACCATGTTGGTTGAGGTGGTGGTGCAGACGATTTCCGACAGCGCGGTGATTGGGGATTACGACACAATCAATCGCACCCTGGAAAAATCCGTGCTGCGTTCGCAATTTGCATCGGCGGCCTTTATCGATTTGGCCGGCGGCGTGGTGCGCAGCGAAAACCGGGTTGAGCCAGTGACCCGTGCGCCTGACTGGCTGCTTAATGCGGTTTCGGAACATCTTTCGGACGTCAATCGAACGGTCAATGTCGGTGGCCGTGATTATGGCGTTCTGCGTTTGACCTTCGACGTTGGTGTGGTTGCCAGCGGCATCTGGCAACTGACGCGTGGTGCGCTAATGCTGGCGACAATCAGCTTCTTTGCCGGCTTGTTACTGATCTGGTTCCCGCTCCGTCGCTGGCTGGGATCGTTGGAGCGGGTGCGAACCTTTGAGGCGGATTTCGAAAATGATGGTGCGCTGGCTGGTGAAGCGCTGCTGAATGACGTGCCGGAAGAGTTCCGCCACACCTTCGAAGTCCTCAATCGAACTGCCGGCAGCTTGCGCAAGGAACTGGCCAGCCGTGAACAGGCATTGGCCTCGCTGCGCGGTGTCTTGGCTGGACTTGTGCCAACGGCTCAATCGGCAGGGCGTGAAGGCAGCGACGATATTGCCTTGCTTTCACAAACCATCGTTGAGCTAGTGCAGGAACGCGAGGCCGGGCGTCGTCAATTGCAGTTGGCCAAGGAGGTAGCGGAGGCTGCCAACAAAGCCAAGAGCGAGTTTTTGGCGAATATGAGCCACGAAATTCGCACCCCGATGAACGGCATCATCGGCATGACTGAACTGGTTTTACAGACGGAGCTTTCCGGCGAGCAGCAAGAGTTTGTCGGTATCGTCAAAAATTCGGCGGAAGCCTTGCTCAGTATCATCAATGACATCCTTGATTTTTCGAAGATCGAGGCCGGCAAGCTGTCAATCGAGGCCATTTCGTTCAACTTGCCTCAGACAGTCGACGAAATTGTTCAGTCGCTCTCCTTGCACGCCCGGGAAAAGGGACTGCGGCTTGCCTGCGAAATTGAGCCGACGGTTCCGAAATTTGTAATCGGTGATCCCTTGCGTTTGCGCCAGGTCTTACTCAATCTGATTGGTAATGCCTTGAAATTTACTGAATCGGGTGAAGTTGTTGTGCGCTGCGAAGCTGTGCCGGATTCAGGCGGGGGGAAACTTCAGTTCGCGGTGCTTGATACCGGGATTGGTATCGAGCCGGAGAATTTGGGACAAATTTTTGAAGCCTTTGCTCAGGAGGATGGCTCGATAACGCGTCGTTTCGGCGGAACCGGGTTGGGTTTGAGCATTACACGGCGCCTTGTTGAGTTGATGGACGGCTCGATGTCGGTGGAAAGCGAACCGGGGCGCGGCAGCTGTTTCTTTTTTACGATTGCGGTTGCCAAGGCCGAGCAACCGGCAGTCGCCGAGGCTTCTAGCGCCGCTGCGCAATCGGATAATGCCAGCGAGTCGTCGGGTGCAGCAGATGGGCCAAGCGTTTTGGTCGCAGAAGACCATCCGATTAACCAGAAGTTGGCAATGGCTATCCTGACCCGGCGCGGCTATCGAGTGACTTTGGCGGCAAACGGTAGAGAGGCAGTTACAAGATGTGCCAGCGAACATTTTGCCGCTATCCTGATGGACATGCAGATGCCGCTGATGGATGGACTCGAAGCGACGAGAGCCATTCGTCAGCTGGAGCTTGATCAACACCTAGCGCGCACGCCGATTGTGGCGATGACGGCGAATGCCATGCAAGGTGATCGCGAGCGTTGCCTGGAGGCCGGGATGGATGATTACCTGTCCAAACCCATTCGGGCGGATGAATTGTTCAGTTTGCTTGAACGAATTGTAAAAAACTGAAAATGTTGGCGGCTTACTTGGTGCGTTGATACGAAAGCAATTCGCCGCGTTCCTTCCGGTGGAGCACACCTTTCCAGCTTAGCAGTTCAAGGCTTGCCTGATTGCAGCGTAGTGGGTTAGCTGGCGTCAGTCAAAATCCCATAGCTGGTGGGCATCAAGCAGCAGGCGGTAGCGCAATTCGAGCGCTTCAAGCTGCAGCAGACGGGCGGCGAGTTGCGCCTCATTGGCCAGACGGCGCGATGCCAGCAGGTCATTAAGGCTGCCTTCGCCCAACTGGTAGGCGCGGGCAGTCATCTCGGCAGCACGAGTCAGGCTGCCGGCGGCGTTGCGGCTGGCTTGCCAGGTGGCCAGGGCGGCAGTGGCTGACTGATAGAGGGCGGCCGATTCAGCGCTGATTTTTTGCAGAGCACCGGCTTCGCGATAAGTTGCGGCATTGGCTTGGGCAAATGCGGCGTCGCTGGCCGAGCGCCGGGCAGAGCCGGGTAGCGGAATACTGATGTAGGCACCGAGGATTTGATCTTCGCCACCGCGTTCGCTGGAGACATGCACACCGAGGGTTGGATCGGGCGTGCGGTCGCGGCTGGCGCGGCCGGCCAGTGCTTGTGCCCTTTGTGTTTCGCCGCGTGCAACGCCGAGTTCGTGGCTTTGTTCGAGAATGGCCGCCAGCCACTCCTGCTCGCTGCCGGTAATGGCTGTGGGTTCGGCAATCGCGCTTGGCGCGGTGATCGGCAGGCCGGGGAAACGCCGGCGCAAATCTTCGGCCGCGCTGCGTTCACGAACACTGGCCTGGGCCAGCTGGGCTTCGGCCTGGGCTTGCGCGGCTTCACTCTGGACGGCTTCGAGCCGCGCCGCGTCACCGAGCTGCTGACGGCGTTTGACCGACTTGCTTTGCTTGTCCAGTAGCGCCAGTTGTGCGGTCCACTGGTTGGTCGTTGCGCTTTCCCTGAGCCAGACGAACCAGGATTTGAGCAGGCTGCGGCTGGTTTCATGCAAGGCATCGCCCTGTGCCGTTTCGGCCAGCGCAACGCCGGCGGCGCCCAGTTCGGCATCGAGCGCGGCTTTTCCGGGCAGGCGTAATGGGCGTTCGAGGGCGGCATTCCATTCGCTGAAGCGTTCATTGGGGCCGCTGTTGGGGCTGGATTTACGTTGCTGAGCGCCGACGCGAACGCTCCATTCATAGGGGCCGGCTTCAAGTCGGCTGCGATTGGCCTGCTCTGCTTGCAGTTGGCTCACGGCGGCCTGCACCGTTGGATTGGCGCGTAGCACGCGGGCGACAATCTCGGCTGGCGGCAGGTTCGGCGTCGGTTCCGCCGCAAAGCCGGTGCCACCAATGCCGGCGAACAGGAAAAACGCGAGAGTTTTCACAGGCGCCCCATTTCGATGACCGGGACCAGCCAATAGAAAATATTGGCGTGCGGCAGACTGCCTTTGATCAAGGCCAGTACGGCGCGCATTTGTTCTTCCGGACCGAGCGTGCGGATCTGGGTACGCGGGGAGTGGCCGCTGACCAGTTCGCTGGGCTCAACCAGTGCAATGACGCTGCCGTGGCCTTCGGCCTGGCTGGCGGTGAAGCCGCGCACGAGATCGGGGCGCGAGAGCAGCAAGTCTTCAACGTGCTGGGCAACGTCGTTGGGCAAGGTCAGTGAAAGCAGGACATCAGCCATGATTTCCCTCCGAAAAATTGACGCTACGTTTGACGCCGAAGCGGCGGAACAGGATGGGCAACAGCACCAGGGTGAGCGCGGTCGACGTCAATAAGCCGCCAATTACCACGATCGCCAGCGGGCGCTGTACCTCGGAGCCGGGGCCGCTGGCGAAGAGCATCGGCAGCAGACCGAAGGCGGCAATGCTGGCGGTCATCAGCACCGGCCGCAGGCGGCGTTTGGCGCCTTCGACCACGACTTCGGCGACCGGCAGGCCACGCGCCAGCAACTGGTTGAAGTAAGTCACCATGACGACACCGTTGAGCACGGCGATGCCAAGCAGGGCGATGAAGCCGACCGAGGCTGGCACCGAGAGGTATTCACCGGCCAGCAGCAGGCCGAAGATGCCGCCGATCATCGCAAACGGGATGTTGGAGAGGACCAGCAGGGCCTGACGCACCGAACCAAAGGTTGAAAAGAGCAGGAAGAAGATCAGCAGCAGCGCTACCGGGACGACGATCATCAGGCGCGCCGCCGCGCGTTGCTGGTTCTCGAACTGGCCGCCCCAGGCCAGACGGTAGCCGGGTGGCAGTTTGACATCGCGGGCGACGCTGGCTTTGGCATCTTCAACAAAGCCGACCAGATCGCGGTCACGGACGTTGGACTGCACGACGACGTAACGCTGGGCATTCTCGCGGTCGACCTTGACCGGGCCATCAATTCTTTCGATCCTGGCGACGGCAGCCAGTGGCACGCTGCCGCCATCCGGCAAACTGAGGCGCAAGGCGGCGAAGTCGGCGGGTGAGTCGCGCAGGCTGTTCGGGCCGCGCAGCACGATGGGTGTGCGCCGCCCCTGCTCAATGACGGTGCCAACCGTGCGCCCTTCGAGCAGCGCCTTGAGGTCGTTCTGGATGGCGTCGACGTTGAGGCCAAATCTACCGGCAGCCAGGCGGTCGACGGCCACTTTAAGGTACTGCACGCCATCGTTCTTCAGGGTGAAGGTGTCTTCGGCACCTTGCACTTTTTTCACCGTGTTTTCGATGTCGACCGCAAGATTGTTGAGCGTCGCCAAATCCGGGCCGAAAATCTTGATCGCCAGATCGCCGCGTACGCCGGTCAGCATCTCCGAAACCCGCATGTCAATCGGCTGGGTGAAGGAAAAGCCAACGCCGGGGAAATCGGCCATTACCGCGCGTAGCTGATCGGCGAGCCAGGCCGGGTCCGGGTTGCGCCAGGTGGCACGCGGCTGGAGCACCATGAAGGTGTCGGTCTGGTTGAGGCCCATCGGGTCGAGGCCGAGTTCGTCGGAGCCGGCGCGGGCGACGATGGCTTTGACTTCTGGCACCTTGGCCAAAATTGCCTGCTGCACGGCGCTGTCGATGGCGATGGTTTGATCGAGGCTGATTGAGGGCAGTTTTTCGAGCTGCATGATCAGGTCGCCTTCATCCATGGTCGGCATGAAACTCTTGCCGAGCAGCATGAAAGCGCCCGTCGCTGCGGCCAGGGCGATCAGCGCGCCGATAATGTAAGTGCGGCTGTTGCTCAGGGCCGAACTCAGGACGCGTGTGTAAGCCGCTGCGAGTTTTTTGACCAGCCACGGTTCGTGATGCACGCCGCGTTTGATCAGATAGGAGGCGAGCACCGGTACCACGGTCAGCGAGAGCAGCAGCGAGGCGGAGAGCGCAAAGACAATGGTCAGCGCGACCGGCCCGAACATCTTGCCCTCCAGCCCTTGCAAGGTCAGCAGCGGCAGGAAAACGATGATGATGATGACGATGCCGGAAGTCACCGGTGAAGCCACCTCGCGGGCAGCGCGGTAGATCAGGTGCAGCGTGGGCAGATTGTCCGGCGCCTCGGCCAGTTGGCTCTCAACGTTTTCGACGACGACAACGGCGGCATCGACCAGCATGCCGATGGCGATGGCCAGACCGCCAAGGCTCATCAGGTTGGCGGAAAGCCCGAACAGGCGCATCAAGATGAACGTGGCGAGCGCCGAAAGCGGCAGCATCAGGGCGACGACCAGCGCTGAACGCAGGTTGCCGAGGAAGGCGAGCAGCAGGATGACGACCAGCACAATGGCTTCAAGCAGGGCTTTTGATACCGTGCCGACCGCCCGTTCCACCAGATTGCTGCGGTCGTAGAAGGCTTCAATCGTAACGCCCGGCGGCAGGCTGGGGGCGATTTCGGCCAGCTTGGCCTTGACCCCGGCGACGACGCTCTGCGCATTGGCGCCGCGCAGGCCGAGAACCAGACCCTGCACCGCTTCGCCTTGGCCGCTCTTGGTCACCACGCCGTAGCGGGTCAGGGCACCGAAGCGCACTTCGGCCACATCGCTGATCTTGGTCACTATGCCGTTTTTGGTCTGTAAAACGATGGCTTTTACGTCGTCGACCGTAACAATTGCTCCTTCGGCACGAACCAGCAGCGATTCCTCGCCATCGTTGAGGCGACCGGCGCCGTCGTTGCGGTTGTTGGCTTCCAGAACGGCCTGCAAATCCTTCAAGGCGAGGCCACGCGCCGCCAATAGTTGCGGGTTGGGCTGCACTTCAAAAGTCCGCACTTCGCCACCCAGGCTGTTGACGTCAGCGACACCGGGAATGGTGCGCAGTTGCGGGCGGATCACCCAGTCGAGCAGGGCGCGTTTGTCGGCCAGCGACAGGTCGCCCTCGATGGTGAACATGAACATCTCGCCGAGCGGCGTGGTGATCGGCGCCATACCGCCGGTCACGCCCGGCGGCAGGTTGCCCATCGCCGAGGCCAAGCGTTCGCCCACCTGCTGGCGCGCCCAGTAAATGTCGGTGCCATCTTCAAAGTCGAGGGTGATATCGGTCAGCGAATATTTTGAGGTCGAACGCAGCAGACGCTGGTGCGGAATGCCGAGCAATTCCTGCTCGACCGGCACGGCGAGGCGGGTTTCGACCTCTTCCGGCGTCATCCCAGGCGCCTTCAGGATGATCTTGACCTGCGTCGTCGATACATCGGGGAAGGCGTCAATCGGCAATCCGAGAAAGGCCTGCACGCCAGCGCCGATCAGCATGACGGTAAGCACCAGCATTAACAAACGCTGGGTGAGCGAGAAGCGGATCAGGTTGGCCAACATTATTCTTTACCAACGCCGGTCAGCATCGCCTTGAGACCGGAGACACCTTTGACCGCGACGCGCTCGCCGGCCTGGATGCCATCGACCTGCACGCTGTCGCCACCCTGGCTGATGACGCGCACCGGGCGGGCAACGAAGCTGATCGCCGATTCAGAACTGGCCGATTGCACGAAAGCGATGGTCTGGCCCTGATTGCGGGCCAGCGCTGCGGCTGGCAGGCGTTGCTGGTTGCCGGTCGGAGCGGCCAGTTCGACTTCCACAACCTGGCCCGGGCGCAGGGTTTCTGCCCCGCTACTGACCGCGGCGCGCACTAAAACCGTCTGGCTGGCGGCATCGACGGTGCGGCCGATGGCGATCAATTTGCCTTGAATTTCGCTGTTGGCCAGCTTGATTGCCGTGCCTAAACGCAAGTTGGCGGCCAGCGCCACTGGCGCCTGTATCTCCAGCCACAGCGGCGACAGTCTGGCGATACGGTAGATCAGGGCCGACGCTTCAACGCGCTGGCCGAGTTGCACGCCCTGCTCCAGCACCACGCCATCGATTGCTGCGGTCAACGCCAGCGGGCCGCCCATTTTTCCCGTTGCAACGCCGGCCAGAGCCAAGCCTTGTTTGCGTTCGCTGGCTTGCGCCGAGGCCTGACTGGCGGCGGCGCGGGTCGCTTGCAGGCGCGATTCGGCGATCAGGCCTTCGGCAAAAAGCTGTTCATCGCGTTTCAGGTTTTGTTGCAGCAGGCTGGCCTGGCTAGCGGATTGCAGCACGTCACGTTGCAGTTCCAGTGCTTGCGGGCTGGCCAGCTGAGCCAGCACCTGGCCACGTTTCACCGTATCGCCCGGTGCTACCGCCAGCATCTCGACCATGCCGCCGACTGGCGCGGCGAGGACGCGCATTTGCTCGTTGGGGACGCGAACCTGAGCCGGATAGCTGGCGCTACGGCCCGGCGCAGACTCGCCGGCGACCACGGTTTCAATGCCGAGCGCCTTGATCTGCGCTGCCTGCAGGGTGATCGCGGCTTCTGTTGCCACGGCTTGGATTGTTGCGGTCGACAGCAAAAACGCGGCAAAAATTGATCTGGGGCGCAGCATGGGCAGGAATCCTCTCAAGGTTCCTGGCAGTTTAAGGAGGGGAGATTAAAGAAAACTTAACAGGCCGTTGAACTGTTCCCTGATAGCCGGCGCTATAGTGTTTTTTTGCGATTTTGCTGTTGCACCGGCGTCACGCGATCTACGCGCCGCATAGCTGCCAGTGAAAAATTTAGATTTTGGCGAACGTCAGCTTACTGGTGCAGAAGCCAATTCACCCACCCGGCCAACAGCAGCCGGTCAGTAGCACATCCCCAAAGTGGTAATTCGTAGCGATTTTTCCCCGCCCCGGCGAAACCGATAACGCGTCAGGCATATACGAGTTGTTATACTGGCATCGAAAATGCCAAGTGACTGAATAAAATGGAGTTAGAGCAACATTTCCAGCGTAATCAATATCAATTGTTATTTGCCCCCCTATATCCGTGTAAACACTGTTAATGTTTTTTAGAGTGCCGCGGCCACTAACGGCAGCGAAAACTGCAAAATATTTGTAAAGGTAAGTGATGACGACGCAAACGTGGATTCCAATATTTGGCAACGCACACATTGATGGTGGAACAATCACATCTGTACCGGTTTCCATTCAACCTGCAGGGGACGACATGCCCGCTGCAGATGGCGGCGCGGTCCAAGCGCCACACACAGTTGTTCGCTCAAACATCGAGTTCGAGCAAGGAACGATTACTTGGGAAGCGAAAATTGGTGAAGAGAGTGGCCGAGTGCAACTCATGTTACCTGCGGAGGCTAGTGCAGCAAACTCCCCCGACGCTTCCAAAGGCGAGCCACTAAACCCAGAGCTATCAGTCGGCCTAAATGTACTAGGGGCACCGTATGGTTTCGCGCTTTGGAACGGCGGCGGCTGGGAAGGTGCAGGAGGTGCCGGTCACGGCTCTAAGTTGCTCGTGAATCAGTGGATATCAATGAAGCTCATCGCCAGAGGCTCCTCGGCTGACTTGTACGTTGAAGGCGTGAAGGTGGCAACGACTGCTCGAATGTTGCGAAGAGGTCAAATCAGCGCCCTTCTTCAAGGAAATGTTGAATGTGCAATTCGGAATATCACGGTTATAGAGGATTCTCCAATGTGCTTTGCTGTCATGCAATTTACGGAGGAATTCAACGTTCTATACAAGGATGTCATTAAGCCTGTTTGTGAGTCATATGGATATAAGGTGGTAAGAGGGGATGATTTCTACACATCTGGCCAAATAATGGAGGACGTCACCCAGTCCATTCGTTCGGCCGCATTAATCATTGCCGACGTTACTCCTGATAACGCAAATGTGTTTTATGAAGTCGGGTACGCCCATGCAATAAGCAAGCCGACGATATTGCTCAGTGACCGAAGACGCGAACGCCTCCCGTTTGATATATCAGGTTTTCGAACGCTCTTTTACGACAACACTATCGGAGGAAAGGCGGTTGTTGAGGCGAGGCTAAAACAGCACTTGGATGCCCTGCGCCCCAACTGATGCCCTTTTTCGGTAATGGCTACAACTCAAATTTGAGTGTGCACCTCAGACGTACATAGGCTCAAAACCTAACAGCCGGTTAACCTGCGCGTTCATGAACGTCGGCTCTCCTCTGCAACTACGGCAGCTTTGGGCATGAAGTACGCATTCGCCGAATGAGGAACCTGCCGTTTGTGGCAAGGAGGCGCTCACCGGCCTGTCTCTGCCTGATCAAAACGCGTTTCAAGTGTGCTCAGTTAAACTAAGATTTCAAGACGTGCCGTCAGGCGAAAGGGTGCCATCATGGCCAAGAAAACACAGGTTTCAGTTTCCAACGACGCAGCAGACTATAGAGACGTGGTTGTGCGCATCAACCTGGATGGAAAAACCGACTGGCTGTTTACGGTAAGTCTGGATAAAGAGTTTGATTTCATTCTTGAGGATGCCGCGCCGCGTTCTTCGGCTGCAGACGCCGAGGCGTTCATCGAGAATGACCGGGTGCCGCCCGAGGTGCTGGCTGAGCTTGAGCGTGTTCAGCCGGAGGTGATGGCGCTGTTGCAGCCTGCTGCCTAAGCTTGGCGCCGGGCGAGGATTAGCGAGCCTTTCTCGCGTGGATCAAGGTCGATGCGCGCGACCGCGCCCAAGCCGGCCGCTGCCAGCCAGTCGTAATAGTCTTGCGGGCGATGGGTCTGCGTTCCGGTTTCAAAGAGCAGGGTCAGGCGAAAGGCGGCATCGAATGGACTGAGCGGCGTTTCGGCCAGGTATTCATGAATGACCAGCAAGCCGCCGGGATTGAGTGAGTCAGCAATGCGCTGGATCACCCGGCGATTGTCGGCCGCCGTGTTGTTGTGCGCTACCGAGAGGTAGAAAACCAGATCAAAATTGCCGCCCCAGTCGTGCTCCAGCAGATTGCCGGGACTGAGCTGGATGCGCTTCGCCAGATTGGCCCGGGCGATGGCTGCCGGCGTTGCATTCAAGGCGCTGGGCAGGTCAACGATGACGGCGTTGAGCTGCGGGTAGTGCTGGCAGAAGCGTATCGAATGCAGGCCGTGCGAGCCGCCGAGATCGAGCAGGCGTTGCTGCTGCGCGCCGATTGGCACGTGCAGCAGCAGATCGGGGCCGAGATCCTGGGCAAATGCCGCCATGTAGGCGGAAAAGAGCGGCCCGAGCGAGGGCTTTTCTTCCATCGCCTGCCACAGCGTTTTTTCCGGGGTGCCACGCCGTACTGCCTCGCCCAGCGCGCCCATCATCGGCCAGGCTTCGTGCGTCCACAACAGGCCGGGGGTGTAATCAACCTGCCCGACGCTGGTCAGCCAGCGCTGTGTGCTGGCGGTGTTGGCGAACAATTCACCGTGTTTTTCCAGGTAGCCTATCGCTACCAGAAAATCGGCCAGGGTCGCCGTACCGGTCGTGCTCGACGCTATCTTGCCGGCCAACTCGGCCAAACCGAGGGGGCCTTGGGCAAGGGCTTCGAACAGCCCGAGACGCCCGGCCGAGATGATCGCTGCCGATTTCATCATCGGCATGTAGACATCGAGCATTGGCAGTTCTGCCGAACCGTTCGGCTGGCAGACATCGGGTTTGGTGACCAAGATCTGGCTCACGCGAGGGCGGCTTCGATTGCCGCCACCAGAACCGCATCATCCGGCGTCGTGTCTGGTGAAAAACGACTAATAACTTGGCCATCGCGACCAATCAGAAACTTCTCGAAATTCCACAGGACATCGCTTTCCAGCTTGGGCAGGCACTTGTACTCCGCCAGCTTGGCGCGGAAATCACTGCTGGTCGGGAAGATGGCGGCGGGCTGCGCGGCGATCAATTGGACGTAGAGCGGGTGGCGGGGTTCGCTATTGATATTGAGCTTCTCGAACAGGGGGAAGTGCACGTCGTAGCTGGTGCTGCAGAAACTTTGAATCTCCTCGGCGCTGCCCGGCTCCTGGGCGGCGAAGTCGTTGCAAGGAAAACCAAGCACCTGTAGGCCACGCGCCTTGTAGGTTTCAAAGAGCTTTTCAAGGCCGGCGTATTGCGGTGTCAGGCCACATTTCGAGGCCACATTCACCAGCAACAAGACTTGCCCGGTGAACTCGTTCAGGTTGAGTGGGCGGCCATCCAGGCTTTTTAGGGGAATCTCGTACAGGGATGCATTCATGGCGATCTTCTTTCTCGGGGGCGAGCGGGCCGGATATTTTACGCATTGATGGCGGGATGCCTGACGCCATATGAACGGCAATCGTCAGGATGGTTCGCCGTCAGCTCGCGTCTGCTGGGGGCTGACTGTTCCAGCGCGCAAGCCATGTCGCTGCGGGTTCCGGGCGGCCAAACAAATAGCCTTGCACAATCACTTCGCCGCGCGCTTGAAGAAACGCCGCCTGCTCTGTGGTTTCGACCCCCTCGGCAACGACCTGCAAGCCCATGTGCTTGGCAACGGCCAGGATGGTTTCGACCAGCGCCGCATCGCTGGGATTGTTCGGCGCATCCTGCACGAAGCTCTTGTCTATCTTCAGTTCGTCGATCGGCAGGCGCTTGATATGGGCCAGTGAGGAATAGCCGGTGCCGAAATCGTCGAGCGAGAAGAGAATGCCGTGGCTACTCAACTGAGTCATTTTGGCGACAATGTCTTCGATATTGTCGATCATCAAGCCTTCGGTGACTTCCAGTGTCAGGTGCTCCGGGCTGACCGCGTGGACTGAAAGCAGGTCAATCAGCCAGGGAATGAAATCGCCGCGCCGGAAGTGGCGCGGGCTGATGTTGACCGACAGCCGCAACGGGGTGTCGCCACAGCGCTGGCTGCCCATCAGGCGGCAGGCTTCGCCCATGACCCAGGCGCCGAGTTCGACGATCAGATCGGATTCTTCCGCCAATTCAATGAACATGCCGGGGGCCAGCAGGCCGCGTGTCGGATGCTGCCAGCGGACCAGCGCTTCGCACCCGGCAATGCTGCCATCGGCTCTGAATTGGGGTTGCAGGTAAAGGCGTAGTTCGCCGCCGGGAATGGCGCGGCGCAGTTCGTTTTCGAGGAGGAAGCGACTCTCGGCAAGTTCGCCCATGGTCGTTTCAAAAAAGGCGCTCTGGTTGCCGCCGTTCGACTTCGCCCGATGCAGGGCGGTATCGGCGCGGCGCAAGGCCTCGCTGGCGCTGTCGTCGGCGCTCTCCGGACAGAGGGCAATGCCGACGCTGGCGGTGAGTGTGATTTGCGGCTGGTGGTCAATGCTGAAGGGGCTACGCAATTCACCATGCAGTTTGCGCGCCACAAGCAGTGCGCGCCGGCTGGCAATCTCGCGCTCGCCAGCGATGTCCTGCAGCAGAATGGCGAAGTCGTCACCGGCCAGGCGGGCCAGGGTGTCGCCATCACGCAGCAGGCCGCCGAGGCGCCGGGCCAGCGCTTGCAGCAAGTGGTCGCCGCACTCGGCACCGCAGGCATCGTTAATCGCCTTGAAGCGGTCGATGTTGAAACAGATCAAGGTGCTGAAGCTGTCATGCTGACGTTGTGCCATGGCCAGCACCAGACGCAGGCGGTCAAGCAGCAACGCGCGGTTGGGCAGGCCGGTCAGCGTGTCGAAGTAAGCCAGTTGTTCGATGGCGGCTTCAGCTTTCTTGTGGGCCGTGACATCCTGCTTGATCGCCAGATAGTGCGTGGTCTGGCCGTTACGCTGCACCGGCGAGATGATGGCGTGTTCGACGAATTCGCTGCCATCCTTGCGCCGGTTGCATAGTTCGCCGTGCCAGGTTTCGCCGCGCAGCAGGGTGGCCCACAGCGATTGATAGGTGGCCTCAGGGGTGCGTCCGGATTTCAGGAGACTGGGGCGCAAACCGATGACCTCATCGTGGCTGTAACCGGTGTTGCGCACAAATTGTTCATTGACATACTCGATGCAGCCAGCGGTATCGGTGATGACGATGCTTTCCGGGCTTTGTTCCATCGCCTGGGTGAGCGTACTCAGCTTCTGATCACGTTGCTGAACCTCTTCCGCCATGTGGTTGAAGGTTTGCGCCAGATTGGTCAGTTCGTCGCCACCATCCGCACTGATACGGGCACTGTAGTCGCCACTGGCAATGCGCTCGGCGCCGTCGCGCAGTCGAGCCAAGCGGTGGCTGATCAGGCGGTCGAGCAAGAGACTGAGGGCGAGGAAAATCAGTCCATAGCTGATCAGACTTTTGATTAATTGCCCACCCCATATCTCATTCAGGCGCTGGTCAAATTTGGCTTTTGGTATGCGAATGCTGGCGACGCCACGCAATTCACCTATCTGATAGTTGTAAGCGCTGTCGTAGTTTTCGCGA
>Ga0209480_10001957_pt1 | contig 14564 bp, 8 predicted proteins | sample JI61114C2DNA_FD_187501 | JGI IMG/M metagenome (GOLD analysis project Ga0209480, IMG submission 187501) | Wastewater effluent complex algal communities from Wisconsin, to seasonally profile nutrient transformation and Carbon sequestration -... | ecosystem: Engineered > WWTP > Effluent > Algae...
AACCAATCATCTCGGCCATCCGCGAAGTTCTGCAGAAGAAATGATCGGGTAGTCATCATTCGGCTATATACAACTGTCCGCCGATTTTTCCGTAGGGTCGGCGGACATAATAAATGCTCACGTCAAATAGCCTATCGAATTGGAGGCGTTGGCGACCTCAGTTTTCCTGATAGGTGCGCTCGATAAGCGATTTTGCCTTTTCGAAATCCGCTGGCTCACGTAACACCACTTCCAGGTCGCCAGTGCCCCAGTGGCCAATGTTGGTGACGTCCCGAGTAAAGCCTTTTTCCAATGTAACGGATGCCGGATCCAGCTTCAGGATCAGGAAAACATGGGGATCCTGTTTGGAAATCAGCGACATACAGACAAAATTTTTCAGGCGGCGGAAGGCTACGTAGAGCTTCAACGGCTTCTCGATGATGTCGTCGCCCTGTGCAAGGATGAAGCTACGCGTTTGCTCGAAGAGTGCCAGCAGCTCGGGGGAGGCGCTGGCAAGCTGGTCGGCATGGGTCTTCATCGCCAGCGTCGAAGCGGCCGGCGTCCTGGCAGGTCTCTCGACAAGGGGCTTATCGAGTTCCGAAGCCGATGGGGTGCTCGTCGCACTCGCGCCATTGACAAGTTCCAGCAGCAGCAAGTCCTCGCCGAACAGCTTGTAGCGGATCAGTTCGATATTGCGGTTGATCTGAGCGACCGCATGCTCGTCGTAGCGTGTGAAATCCGCAGCGATGCACAACAGGCGCGTACCGCCCCACTCGATCCTGTCGGCCTCGTCTTTACCTAGCTGCTTCATTACCAGCAGCTGAAAGTCGGCTTTGTGATCGAGCAGCCAATCGAGATAAAACAGGCCCTGATTGATCACGTTCTCGTTGCTGTGGCGCTTGTACTCGACGATGACCGGACAGCCGTTTTCATCCAGCCCCAGCGAATCAATCCGGCCGCGATACTTTGCGCCCGTGCTGTATTCCGTCGAAAGGAAGCGCACGCCGAGGAAGGTGTCCATCTGAGATTCGATCAGACGCTGCAATGTGCGCTCGACGGCGGCCGATTTGCCGGCCAACTCGCGGGCGCCGTTGTTTGCGTAATGAAACAGCTTGATGTCGCTCATAACGTTGCGCTCCGCGTTTCGATTGCCTGACGCACCTGCTGGTACACGGCGCGCATCAGGTGGCTCGCCGCCACCGTCCGGAATGCCTCGTCATTCATCAAGCGCACGAAAATCTCCTCGTTGCCGTCCATACGCTCGATGAAGAGGTTTTCCAGTTGCTTGTTGAACACGGGCTCGAAGTTGTCGATGCTGTTGGCCATCACCGCTTGGCGCAGCTGCTCGTTGGCGACCGCCGTTTCCCGCACCTGGTCGAAAAAGAGTTGATCTGCAGGCATGAACTCGGTTCCGAAGCGTTCGTTGAGCTTGCTCACCAGGGTCGACAACTGCACGTCCTCGTCCGGCTGGCCGGTGCCGACCTCGGTCGGACCGTACAGCGCTTCCGGTTCGCCCGCCCTCAAATCAATCGCACCTTCGCTGATCTTCTGGAGACGGTAATACTTCAGCTCGACCTCGTCATCCACCTGCACGCGGCGCCGATCCGTCTCGAAAGGCAGCTTGGTCAATAGGAAGCGTGCATAGGTGTAGAGCTTTTCGTGGTCCGAATCGTGGTAGGGAATCACCTGGGATACAAAGCCATACAGATTGCGGAAGCTCACCAGTTGGCCCTTGAACGCCCCCGCGTCTTCTTCGCCCAAGGTCTTGTAGCGCTCGACCGCCACGTCGAGGATCGCATTCAGTTGCTTGTGCTCGCCGCCCGTGGGGTTCATACGGTTGCGGAACCAGATTTCGCACCAGTTGTTGATCTCGTCGCGCGTAAAGATCTTCCATTCACCAAGCGAATGCGCAAGGTTGTTTAGCAATTGCGGATCGGTGTCTGCGTCCCTCGGCGTGAATTCGTAATAGGGCTTGAAGGCCGCGTAGATCTCGTCTGGATCATTCACGAAATCGAGCACGAAAGTGTCTGTCTTGCCGCGCGTGGTGCGGTTCAGCCGCGAGAGCGTCTGCACCGCCTGGATGCCGGCAAGGCGCTTGTCCACATACATGCTGTGCAGCAGCGGCTGGTCAAAACCGGTCTGGTATTTCTCCGCCACCAGTAGAACCTGATATTCCTCGGTGCCGAATTTCTCGGGCAATTCGGATTCCTTGATGCCGCCATTCATGCCCACTTCGGTGAATTTCCTGTCGGCAAATTCCTTCAGCGTAATCTCGCCCGAAAACGCGACCAGCGATTTCACGTCCGTATAACCCTTGGCGCTGATGTACTTGTCGAAGCCCAGCTTATAGCGCACCGCGTGCTCGCGCGAATTGGTCACCACCATCGCCTTGGCGCGACCGCCGATCTTGTGCCGCGTATGGGTGCGGAAGTGTTCGACGATCACCTCCACCTTCTGCGCGATTTCGTAATCGTGGAAAGAGACAAATCGCGCCAGCGCCTGCGCAGCCTTGCGGCGGGGAACTTCCGGGTCTTGCTCCACCTTCTGGATCAGCCTGTAGTAACGCTTGTAGCAGGTGTAGTTGGCCAGAACGTCGTGGATGAAGCCCTCTTCAATCGCCTGCCGCATGCTGTAGTGATGGAAGGGTGCCTGCCCGTCCGGCCCCGGCTCGTTGAATACGCACAGGGTCTTGAACTTCGGCGTCGCAGTGAAGGCGAAAAAGCTCAGGTTCGGCTGCATGGGGCGCTTCAATTGCTCGCGCAACATCGCCTTCTTTGCTTCCTCGCTCAGTGCCTCTTCGTCCATGTCGAGCAACTGTTCGGCAAGCGCGGCTTCTATGCCGTCCCGGTTCAGGATCTTGCGCAGTTCCATTGCCGTCTCGCCGCTCTGCGAGCTGTGTGCTTCATCGACGATCACCGCGAAGCGTTTGCCTGCCGTGCTGATCTTTACCGTATGGCCCTTGCCTTCCAGCGTGCGGATGGCCTGGGCGATAAAGGGAAACTTCTGGATCGTCGAGATGATCACCGGCACCCCGTCGGCGAGCGCCTTGGCGAGCTGCTGCGTGTTTTCATCAATCCTCTGCACCACGCCCAGCTTGTGCTCAAACTGGAAAATGGTGTCCTGCAACTGCTGATCGAGCACGCGGCGATCGGTGATCACCACCACCGAATGGAAGATCTTTTCGTCCTTCGCGTCGTGCAGGCTCGACAGCCGGTGTGCCAGCCAGGCGATGGAATTGGATTTGCCCGAGCCCGCCGAATGCTGGATCAGGTAGTTATGCCCGGCCCCTTGCCGCTGAGCGTGGCGGCAGAGCGCACGCACCGCATCGAGCTGGTGATAGCGCGGGAAGATCAGGGTTTCCTTGCGCAGGCGCTTGATGCCCTGCTCGGTGACCACCGTCTTCTCGTCCACGTCCAGGTGGATGAATCGGGCAAGGATGTCCATCAGGCTGTCGCGCGCCAGCACCTCGCGCCACAGGTAGGCGGTGCGCACGTCGCCTTCCACCGGCGGATTGCCCGCGCCAAAAGCGTACCCTTTGTTGAAGGGCAGGAAGAACGTCTCCTTCCCCTCCAGCCGGGTCGTCATGAACACCTGCTCGGTATCCACCGCAAAGTGGACGAGGCAGCGCTGCTTGAAGGCAAACAGGATGTCTTTCGGGTCGCGCTCGAAACGGAACTGGCGCTTGGCGTTCTCCACGCTCCAGTGGGTGGCCGACATTGGGTTCTTCAGTTCCAGCGTCGCTACCGGCAGGCCATTGACCGCCAGCACCACATCGGGAATCGCGCCGGTCTGCGTCCTGACCTGCCGCGCGATGGTGAGGCGGTTATCCCGGTAGCGTTCAGTTGCTGTCGGATCGAGCCCGGTATTCGGCGCGAAGTAGGCCAGCCGCACCGTCTTGCCCACGCATTTGAACCCTTCGCGCAACACCGCCAGCGCACCCTTACCGGCCAGTTCCTTCACCAGACTGTCGACCAGCACCGCCGGCGCACGCTGGGCGTCGAGCTTTTCCAGGCGCTCCCACACTTTGGGCTGGGTCGCCCGAACGAAGGCCAGCACTTCGTGGGGGAACAGGCCGGAATCCGCGTCATAGGCCGCCGCATCCCCCTTCAGATAGCCGCCCTCACCGATCAGCGCGTGCTCGATGTCGTTCTCGAAATCGACTTCCTTGTGCATCCCGTTCCCCTTAAATCGGGTCGCCATCTCACCGCAGAAATGGTGAGCATCCTTACCTTGTGGCGTCTTCAAGGTAAGGAAAACCGTGTTTCCTTACCTTACGAAACGATCAAGTCCGCGCCTCAGTCGGGGCCATCCGCCTGCAACAGGCTCTTCTCCAGCGCTTCGATGCTGGGCAGGCTGGTCTGCAGCTCGGCAGGCAACGCCTCGACTAACTGGTATTCGGCCACGCCAATCGGCTTGTTCGAGTCGCGCAGCGTGTATTCAGCCACCACCTTGTTCTTGCTCTTGCACAGCAGCAGCCCGATGCTCGGGTTGTCCTGCTCGGTCTTCATCTGGGTATCCACCGCCGTGAGGTAGAAGCCGAGCTGGCCGGCATGCTCGGGCTTGAAGGCACCCGCCTTCAGCTCGACCACCACGTAGCAACGCAGTTTGAGGTGATAAAAGAGCAGATCGATGAAGAAGTCCTCGCCGCCCACCTCGATATGCACCTGTCGCCCGACGAAAGCGAAACCCGCCCCCAACTCCAACAGAAAGCGGGTGATATGGCCGACGATGGCCTCCTCGATGGCGCGCTCCTGCGCCTCTTCGCCCAGGCCGAGGAAGTCGAGGCGGTAGGGGTCCTTGAGCGATTCGCGGGCCAGATCAGACTGCGACGCGGGCAGGCTCGCTGCAAAATTGGTGACCGCTTGGCCGCTACGCGCCCGCAGGCCGGTCTCGATCTGCATCACCAGAATGTTGCGCGACCAGTTGTTCTGCACCGCCTTGGCCAGATACCAATCCCGCTCTTCACGGGTTTTGAGCTTGTCGATCAGGGTGCACAGGTGGAACCAGGGCAATCGTGCAGCAGCTTGCTGCACAAATTCGGCCTCAGGCCACGCCTCCGCAAAGGCCCGCATGTACTTGAGGTTGCGCGGCGAGAAGCCCTTCATGTCCGGAAAGGCCGAGCGCAGATCCTGCGCCAGCCGCTCGATCACCTTGGCGCCCCAACCCTCGCGGTCCTGCCGAACCAGAATGTCCTGCCCGATCTGCCAGTACAGCCACACCAGCTCCCGATTCACCGCCAGCGTCGCCCGCTGCTGTGAAGCGTGGATGCGCGTCTTCAGCTCCGCGAGCCAGGCACCGTAATCGCCAGGCAGGGGTACGATCTCAGGCATGGACAGTCTCCTTGTCGGCTTCGGGCAGCTTGAAGCCGCGCACGTCGATCTTGCCGGTGACCGCGTTGGTGATTAAAGCGGAGCGGTATTCCTTTAGCTTCGCAATCACGGCGAAAATCTTTCTTTCCTGCTGATCAATGCGATCAATTTCAGCGCCAATAGATTTGACTATTGCCCGTTGTTCTGCAATTCCGGGAAGCGCAAGTTGATAAGACTTAACCGATGCCTGAGGAATGTTGTTTGCCAATCCATCTGCGCCGCTGATCGATAATTCGATCTGATCCCGCATGTACTTAGACTTCATCGCCAAAACAAAAAAATCTGGATCGATCAGACTCTCATCAAGTGCAATCCTGTAAGTCTTGTCAGAAAAAATTAGTCTTGGCCGACAGCTATGCACCCTTGCGACTGACCCGATGAGATGCTTTGATCCACTGGCTCTGCACATCAAGACATCGCCCACATTCACTTCGAGAGCTTCGATTGGGTTCATCGACGACGGCAAAGTCTTGTGCTCGTTCTCGTCGAATACACCGTAATTAACGCAGCCCGATTTCAAGACCCCCCACTCATCGAGGGCCGCTTCACGCTCCTCACATGCAGGGCTCCAACCTTGCTCAAACCGGCATACAACGCGGGTAAGCAACAATCGGCGCCAGTGCGCCGGAATTTTCCCCAACCACGATACCCCCGAATCCTTCATCGGTACCGACGGATCGAGGCCCTTAGTGACAGCGTGGCTGATAAGGGCGCTGCGCTTTTCGGCCAGCTTTTCAAGCAGTGCCTGCTTCTTGGCAATCAGCGTGTCAATCTGTGCAGTCTTGTGGTCGAGGAAGCGGGCGATGGTTTGTTGTTCCGTGCTTGGTGGAACAGGACAATCAGCATTTGCGATTGCATGCTGCGGGAGCCCGAAACGAGTAACCCCGTTCGCCGCCACGACGAACTGCGCATTGAAGCCTTTCGACTGAAAAAGTCTGAATAGATAACGCCCCTCCAAGGCTACTGGCTTAACCTGAGTCAGATGATAACCACACACCAAGCCCTCTATTTCTTCGGAAACACAGGCGGGCACCGCTATATCGTGCGGAGTTTCGGAGTCCTTAGTGATGATTACATCTCCGGTGGAAACTGAAAACTTTTCCACCTCTTCCCTCGTCGCAGTTGCCGACATAAAGCTTAAGCGGCTATCTATGTACTCATTCTTGTAGACATCCGTGTAGTTACATAGGACTACAGGCACTTCGCCCTCAACAGTTTTCTTATCAACGTTGCTGGGCTGAACCGTTGAAAGGAACTTCAGTTTTTTCGTTTTCCAATGCGCCGGTATTTGTCCCAACCATTCAGAGCCAGAATCAAGATATGCGGAGTAGGGGGTGACTGCCATCAAACCACCTCACCCAGCATCGCAATGATCTCCTTCTCCAACACGCTGATTTCGGCGGCGATGGTCTCCAGCGGGCGGGGCGGCTGGTAGACGTAGAAGTGCCGCGTGAGCGGAATCTCGTAGCCGACGCGGGTTTTGTCGTGGGCGATCCAGGCATCTTTCACATGGGGCAGGACTTCGGCTTCGAGGTAAGCCTCGCAATGGGCCTTGACCAGTTTGAGCAGCTTGTCGTGGCCGGTTTCGTTGTCGTAGCCGAGGGGCAGCGGCAGCGCGATGTCGGCCGGCAGGGACACGATCTCGGTGTCGCGCAGCTCGGCGTCGGGCTCGATGCGGCCTTTCGCGTCGCGGCAGATGTCGGCTTCTGGGTCGCGCTCGGAGAGCGCGGCGAGCACGGCCTTGCGCGCCGGGGCGGGGAGCCTGAGGCCGGCCTTGTGCAAGGCGGCATCCAGCACTTTTTCGAAAGCCGGGCGGTTGCGGTGGAGGATGCTGCCGTCCATGCCCTGCAGCGCGCTGCGGATGGCGGCCTGCAGCTGCTGTCCGGCGGCGACTTCGGCGGCGTGCTCGGCTTCGTTCTTGCGTTTCTTGCTGGTAGCGAGATTGGCGAAGGCGCTCTGGTCGTCGAGTTTGGCGATGCGCTCGGGGCTGGCCTGGAAATTGAGGCGCAGCGGGCGCTCGACGGTGATCTTGAGGTAGCCGAAATCGCGGTTGTCGAAGAGCTTGCTGCAGATGCGCTGTACCTTGGCGGGCTTGCCGTCCACCTCGTCCATGACCTCGGCCTTCGCGTCGTGTTCGTGGCCTGCGTAGAGATTGACCAGCGCCCTGATGTGATCGTCGGCCAACTCGTTGCGCTTGTTGCCGAGGCTCTTGTCCATCTTTTTGAAGTGGCGGGTGCCGTCGATGAGCTGAACCTTGCCGCGGCGGTGGGCGGGCTTTTTGTTGGTGACCAGCCAGATGTAGGTGTAGATGCCGGTGTTGTAGAACATCTGGTCCGGCAGGGCGATGACGGCGTCGAGCATGTCGCCTTCAACGATCCAGCGGCGGATGTTGGATTCACCGCTGCCGGCATCGCCGGTGAACAGCGGCGAGCCGTTGAAGACGATGGCGATCTTGGAGCCGTCGCCGCTGTGATCCGGTGCCCGATGCATCTTGGAGATCATGTGCTGCAGGAACAGCAGCGAGCCGTCGTTGATGCGCGGCAGCCCGGCGCCAAAGCGACCATCGAAGCCCTGCGCGCCATATTCCTCGCGCACGAAGTCTTCTTCCGGCTTCCATTCCACGCCGAAGGGCGGGTTGGCCAGCATGTAATGGAAGCGCTTGTCCGGGTGGCCGTCATGGGGCACGAAGTTGTTGGCCTTGTTCTTCGCGCCCTTGATGCCGAGGGTGTCGCCGTAGATGAGGTTGTCGATGGGCTCATCCTTGATGAGCAGATCGGAGCAGCAGATGGCGTAGGACTCCGGGTTGTATTCCTGGCCGAAAAGCTCGATGTGGGCGTCGGGGTTCTTCTCGGTTATGAATTTTTCGGATTCCGAGAGCATGCCGCCGGTGCCGGCGGTGGGGTCATACACGCTGCGATACACGCCGGGCGTGAAGACGTCTTCTTCTCCGGTGAACAGCAGTTGCACCATCAGGCGGATCACTTCGCGCGGGGTGAAGTGATCGCCGGCTTCTTCGTTGGCCTGCTCGTTGAACTTGCGCACCAGCTCTTCGAAGAGGTAGCCCATCTGCAGATTGCTGAGCGCCTTGGGGGAGAGATCGATGTCGCCGGCGCAGAACTCCTTGAGAATGAGGAAAAGGCGATTGGCCTCGTCGAGCTTGGCGATCTCGGCTTCGAATTCGAATTTATCGAAGATGTCCTTGGCGCGGGGGGAAAAGCCCTGGATGTAGGCAATCAGGTTGCCGGCGATGTTGGGCGCATCGTCCAGCAGTCTTTCGAAGGTGAAGCCGCTGGTGTTGTAGAGCTCCTGCTTGCGGCCTTGGGCGGCGATACGGGAGAGCGATTTCTCAAGTGCCGCACCGGTAATTCCCTTGCCTTCCAGACGCTTTTTTTCGGCCAGCACCTTCTGCTTGTTTTCAGCCAGCACAAGGTCGAAACGGCGCAGTACGACGAGGGGCAGCATGACCCGCCGGTACTGGGGCGGCCGATAGGGGCCGCGCAGCTTGTTGGCGATGTTCCAGATAAATCCGACAAGGTTTTGGTGCTGGGTGGATTGCACTGGGCTCATGGAAGCGAATGTTTCTGCAGAAAACGCATTATTTTATGACTTCAAAATAAACGGGACCTTCCGGTCCCGTTTATTTCACTGCTTGTGGCAGCAGTTTTTCATCTAAATGGCACAGCTTTCAGTTTCTGTCCCCCGACAACCTCACACATCCAGATTCTTCGCATACAGCGCGTTTTCTTCGATGAATGCGCGGCGGGGTTCTACGTTGTCGCCCATCAGTGTGGTGAAGATTTCGTCGGCGGCGATGGCGTCGTCGATTTGGACGCGTAGCAGGCGGCGGACGGCGGGGTCCATGGTGGTTTCCCAGAGTTGCTCGGGGTTCATTTCGCCCAGACCTTTGTAGCGCTGTTTGCTGATGCCGCGTTCGACGTCGGCGAGCATCCAGCGGATGGCGTCGGCGAAGCTGGTGACGGCTTGCTGCTTTTCGCCGCGGCGCATGACGGCGCCCGGGCCGATCAGGCCGGAGATGGATTCGGTGGCCTGGCGGATGGTGCGGTAGTCGCCGGAACGCAGGAAGTCGGCGTCGATCTGGGTGAGCTTGCGGTTGCCGTGGTGCATGCGGGCCAGGTCGAGCGTCCAGGATTCGGCGGCTTCGTTGTAGACGGCTTCGACGCTGACGTCGTTGCCGATGGCGGCCTGCACGCGGGCGGCGGAGTCGCGGGTGGAGGCTTCGTCGTCCAGCGACAGGGGCAGGTCGTGGGCGAGCAGCGCGTGGAGGACGGATGGGTCGATCCAGTCGGCGAGGCGGCGGATGATGGCTTCGGCGAGCAGGTAGGTGCGCGCGAGGCCGCCAAGGGCGTCGGTGTGGATGGCTTCGGCGCCTTCGCGCGGGGTGAGGGAGGCGCCTTCGAGGGCGAGCTTGAGCAGGTGGGCGTTGAGCTCGGCGTCGTCCTTGATGTAGATCTCGTTCTTGCCGTGCTTGATCTTGTAGAGCGGCGGCTGGGCGATGTAGATGTGGCCGCGCTCGACGATTTCGCGCATCTGGCGGTAGAAGAAGGTGAGCAGCAGGGTGCGGATGTGGGCGCCGTCCACGTCCGCGTCGGTCATCAGGATGATGCGGTGGTAGCGCAGCTTTTCGGGCTTGAAGTCGTCGGCGCCGATGCTGGTGCCGAGGGCGGTGATGAGCGTGGCGATCTGCTCGGAGCCGATGAGCTTGTCGAAGCGGGCGCGCTCGACGTTGAGCACCTTGCCGCGCAGCGGGAGGATGGCCTGGAATTTACGGTCGCGGCCCTGCTTGGCGGAGCCGCCGGCGGAGTCGCCCTCGACGATGTAGATTTCGCACAGGGCCGGGTCTTTTTCCTGGCAGTCGGCGAGTTTGCCGGGCAGGCCGACGCCGTCGAGCACGCCTTTGCGGCGGGTCATTTCGCGGGCGCGGCGGGCGGCTTCGCGGGCGCGGGAGGCTTCGACGATCTTGCCGCAGATGGTTTTGGCGTCGAGCGGGCGTTCGAGCAGGAAGTCGGTGAGCTTTTGGGCGACGACGTCTTCAACCGCCGGACGGGCTTCGCCGGAAACCAGTTTCATCTTGGTCTGGGAGGCGAATTTGGGGTCGGGCATCTTGACCGACAGGACGCAGGCGAGGCCTTCGCGCATGTCGTCGCCGGAGATGTCGACCTTGGCCTTCTTGGCGATTTCGTGTTCTTCGATGTATTTGTTGATGACCCGCGTCATTGCGGCGCGCAGGCCGGTGAGGTGGGTGCCGCCGTCGGCCTGCGGGATGTTGTTGGTGTAGCACAGCACTTGTTCGGCGTAGCTGTCGTTCCACTGCATGGCCACTTCGACGTTGATGGGCACGCCGTTCTGCAGGGATTCGCCGCTGGAGTGGAACACGGTGGGGTGCAGCACGGTTTTGGCGCGGTTGATGTATTCGACGAAGCCTTTCACGCCGCCGGCGAAGGCGAAATCTTCTTCCTTGCCGGTGCGCTGGTCGATCAGACGGATCTTGACGCCGTTGTTGAGGAAGGAGAGTTCGCGCAGGCGCTTGGCGAGGATGTCGTAGTGGTATTCGACGGTGCCGAAGATTTCCTCGTCGGCCAGGTATTGCACGCGGGTGCCGCGCTTGTTGGTGTCGCCAAGGAGCTTGAGCGGGCTGGTTTCGACGCCGTCGACGATTTCGATGATGCGGTCGACGGCGTGGCCGCGGTTGAACTCCATGGCGTATTTTTTGCCGTCGCGCGCGATGGTGAGCTTGAGCCACTTGGAGAGCGCGTTGACGCACGAGACGCCCACGCCGTGCAGGCCGCCGGAAACCTTGTAGCTGTTCTGGTTGAACTTGCCGCCGGCGTGGAGCACGCACATGACGATCTCGGCCGCGGAGCGTTTGGGCTCGTGCTTGTCGTCCATCTTGACGCCGACCGGGATGCCGCGGCCGTTGTCGGTGACCGAGATGGAGTTGTCGGCGTGGATGGTGATCACGATGTCGTCGCAGTGGCCGGCGAGGGCTTCGTCGATGGCGTTATCGACCACTTCGAAGACCATGTGGTGCAGGCCGGTGCCGTCGGAGGTGTCGCCGATGTACATGCCGGGGCGCTTCCTTACGGCCTCCAGCCCTTCGAGCTGCTGGATGCTGGATTCGTCGTAGTGGTCGGCGGCGTTGGCGGGTTGTTGCGGCGTATCGGACATGGTGTTCTCGGGTGAAGGACTGGTTAAGAGTGAAGCGTCAGGAGTGAAGAGGCCTTCGTGAACCCCGGTGCGCCGACGATCGGCCGGCGCAAGGCGGTGGCAAACGGACTCTTCGCTCTTTTCCCTTCACTCCTCGCTGCGATGCCCCGGCGGCAGCCGGGGCGTCGCATCAGATTCTCATCGGCATGACGACGTATTTGAATTCGGTGTTGTCGGCGAGCCCGAAGAGGGCGCTGGCGTTGCCGTCGTTGAAGCGGATCTCGATTTCGTTGGCGGACAGGTTGGTCAGCACGTCGAGGAGGTAGGTGACGTTGAAGCCGATGTCGAGGCTGTCGCCGCTGTAGTCGACTTCGATTTCTTCCTGGGCTTCTTCCTGTTCGGCGTTGGTGGACACCATTTTCAGGCTGCCTTCGGAGAGCATCAGGCGCACGCCGCGGAACTTCTCGTTGGTGAGGATGGCGGTGCGCTGCAGGGATTGCAGCAGGGCCAGACGGCTGACCTTGACCAGCTTGGGGTGGCCTTGCGGAATCACGCGTTCGTAGTCGGGGAACTTGCCGTCGATGAGCTTGGAGATGAGTTCGATGTGGCCGAAGCGGAAGACGATCTGGTTGCCGACCAGCGTGATCTCGAGCGCGTCGTCGGAATCGGCGAGCTGACGGGCGAGTTCGACCACCGTTTTGCGCGGCAGGATCACGTCGGTGCGCGGGAAGTCGCCGACCAGCGGCGAGGCGGCATAGGCCAGACGGTGGCCGTCGGTGGCGACCATCCGCAGGGTGTCGCCGGCAACCACCAGCAAAAGGCCGTTGAGGTAGTAGCGGATGTCCTGCTGGGCCATTGCGTACTGGACCAGGGCGAGCTGCTTCTTGAAGGCCTTTTGGGTGGTGGTGAAGGAGAGGCCTTCGCCTTCGGGCGGCGCCAGGCGCGGGTAGTCGGCGGCGGGCAGGGTTTGAAGCTGGAAGCGGCTTTTGCCGGCCTTGAGGGTGATGCGCTTGTCGTCGAGGGAGAGGCTGATCTCGGCGGTGTCGGGCAGGGCGCGCAGGATGTCCTGCAGCTTGCGGGCGCCGACGGTGATGGCAACCTCTTCGGCGCCGAGGGTGGCGGTGGTGCGGTTGCGGATCTGGATTTCGATGTCGGTGGCCAGCAGCGTCAGCGCATCGCCCTTTTTCTCGATCAGGACGTTGGAGAGGATCGGCAGGGTGTGGCGTTTTTCGACGATGCCGGATACCGATTGCAGCGGGGCGAGAAGGGCGTCGCGGGGAGCGGTGAAGAGCAGCATGAAATCAGGTCTCCGTGTCGTTTTTCAGTGGGCCGGGGTGGGTGCGGCCCGGCCGGCAAGCATAGCGTTTGCAGGTTTCAGCCGCGCAGCACCTGGGTGAGCACGTGCAGATCGTGGTTGAGCTGGGTGTCGCCAAGGCGCAGTTCGGCGATGGTGCGGCAGGCGTGCAGCACGGTGGTGTGGTCGCGGCCACCGAAGGCTTCGCCGATCGCCGGCAGGCTCATGGGGGTCAGATCCTTGGCGAGGAACATGGCCACCTGGCGCGGCCGGGCGATGACCCGGGTGCGTTTCTTGGAGTGCATGTCGGCGACCTTGATCTTGTAGTAGTCGGCCACCGTCTTCTGGATGAACTCGGCGGTGAGCTGGCGGTTGTGGGCGTTGAGGAGATCCTTCAGCGCATCTTTGGCGACTTCGAGGGTGACTTCCTTGCCGTGGAAGCGGGCGAAGGCCAGCACCTTCTTGAGCGCGCCTTCGAGTTCCCGCACGTTGGAGCGGAGGTTCTTGGCGATCAGGAAGGCCACGTCCTCGTCGAGGGCGATGCGCTCGACTTCGGCCTTTTTCTTGAGAATCGCGACGCGCATTTCCAGCTCGGGCGGTTCGATCTGCACCGTCAGCCCCCAGTCGAAGCGGGAGATCAGGCGGTCTTCGAGGCCCTGGACGTCCTTCGGGTAGGTGTCGCTGGTGATGATGATCTGCTTCTTGGCCTCGGTGAGGGCGTTGAAGGCGTGGAAGAACTCTTCCTGGGTGCGGTTCTTGTTGTTGAAGAACTGGATGTCGTCGATGATCAGCACGTCGAGCGAGCGGTAGTAGCGCTTGAAGACGTCGAAGGATTTTTGCTGATAGGCGCGCACCACGTCGGCGTAATAGTCCTCGGCGTGCACGTAGCGGATGACTTTCTTCGGGTCGTGCTTGAAGACGTAGTTGCCGAGGGCGTGGATAAGGTGGGTCTTGCCCAGGCCGACGCCGCCATAGATGAACAGCGGGTTGTAGGACACGCCGGGATTCTGCGCGACCTGCAACGCCGCGGCGCGGGCCAGATCGTTGGCGCGGCCGGTGACCAGGGTGTCGAAGGTGAAATCCGGGTTGAGGCGCGATTTGTCGTAATTGGCGGCCTCGGCGCTTACCGGGGCTTCGGGCGCCACCGGGCGAACGACGGCAGGCGCGGCCTGAGCCGGCGCGGCGGCGCTGGCTGCGGGGGGCGTCGCTGTCGCGCTGCCGGACGGTGCGGCCGGTCGCCGGGCGCCGCCGGCCGGAGCCAGACCGACTTCGATGTTCGGGGTGCCGCCGAAGAACTCTTCGCCAAGTTCCTCGATGCGCCGCAGGTAGCGGTCGCGCAGCCACTGACGATGGAAATTGGAGGGTGCCACGAGGCGCAGGCCGGCCACGTCCTCGCCACCCAGCTCTTCGGCACGGAGGGGGAGAATCCAGGTCTTGAACTGCTGGGCGGGCAATTCCTGTTCCAGGCAGTTCAGGCAATGCGACCAGAACGCGGCGCATTGAGGCATTGATGAGGCGTCGGGCACGATTGTTCGGGTGGGTTGTTTCGACGGCAGGATGCGCGCCGTTTCTCGTTCTTGACGGAACCCCGGGTGAGCGTCGGGGGCGACCGGAAACGCGTTTTGCGTCGTCCGGGCAAACGCGTATTGTACCCTTCCGGAGACGACTTATCCACAGCTTGCGGAGTCGTCGGAAAGGGGGCGAAAGCGCGCGCAGTCCATTCCGAGCCGGATGATCGTTAAAAGCTGCTTGACAAA
>Ga0209480_10001958_pt1 | contig 14561 bp, 9 predicted proteins | sample JI61114C2DNA_FD_187501 | JGI IMG/M metagenome (GOLD analysis project Ga0209480, IMG submission 187501) | Wastewater effluent complex algal communities from Wisconsin, to seasonally profile nutrient transformation and Carbon sequestration -... | ecosystem: Engineered > WWTP > Effluent > Algae...
CATCCATTACGTCACCGACGACACCTTCGAAGCCGAAGTGCTGCAGTCACCGCAAGCGGTGCTCGTCGACTACTGGGCAGAATGGTGTGGTCCCTGCAAGATGATTGCCCCGATTCTCGACGAAATCGCCAACGAATACGCCGGCCGGCTCAAAGTTGCCAAGGTCAATATCGATGACAACCAAGCGACGCCGGCAAAATTCGGCATCCGTGGCATCCCGACGCTGATGATTTTCAAGAATGGCAACGTCGAAGCGACCAAAGTCGGCGCCCTCTCCAAGTCCCAACTCGCTGCCTTTATTGACAGCAATCTGTAATCTCCGTAGTCTCCAGTCCTGAAGGCGCTTTCTACGCCTTCAGGCAAGTGCATCTGGCTTGACGCCGTCGCATCCTCCCCCCTCCCAGCAATTCAAGCGCCCCTGCTCAGGTTCTAAGACACAGAACCCCGGTACCGATTACGGCGCCACACACACTCCGAAATGCAACTCTCAGACCTCAAAATACTACACGTCAGCAAATTGCTGGAGATGGCGACCGAACTAGCCATCGAAAACGCCAACCGCATGCGCAAACAGGAACTGATCTACGCCATCCTGAAAGCCAAAGCGAAAAATGGTGAGACCATTTACGGCGACGGCACGCTGGAAGTTCTGTCGGACGGCTACGGCTTCCTCCGCTCCTCCGACACCTCCTACCTCGCCAACCCGGACGACATCTACGTCTCCCCGTCACAAGTCCGTCGCTTCAACCTGCGTACCGGTGACACCATCGAAGGCGAAATTCGCACCCCGAAGGATGGCGAACGCTATGTGGCGCTGACCAAGCTGGAATCGATCAACGGTTTCCCGCCGGAAGCGAACAAGAACAAGATCATGTTCGAGAACCTGACGGCGCTGCATCCAACGCGCATGTTGCGTCTGGAGCGTGAGATCAAGGCGGAAGAAAATATCACCAGCCGTGTCATCGACATGATTGCACCAGTCGGCTGCGGCCAGCGCGGCCTGATCGTCTCGCCGCCGAAATCCGGCAAAACAGTCATGCTGCAGCACATCGCCCATGCGATTACAAGCAACCACCCGGACGTCATTCTGATCGTTCTGCTGATCGACGAGCGTCCGGAAGAAGTCACCGAAATGACCCGTACGGTGAAGGGCGAAGTCGTTGCCTCGACCTTCGATGAACCGGCCAGCCGCCACGTTGCTGTCGCTGAAATGGTCATTGAAAAGGCCAAGCGTCTGGTTGAACACAAGAAAGATGTCGTCATCCTGCTTGACTCGATCACCCGCCTCGCCCGCGCCTACAACACCGTGCAGCCGGCTTCCGGCAAGGTGCTGACCGGTGGCGTCGATGCCAACGCCCTGCAAAAACCCAAGCGTTTCTTCGGTGCCGCACGAAATATTGAGGAAGGTGGCTCGCTGACCATCCTCGCCACGGCGCTGATCGACACCGGCTCGCGTATGGACGAAGTGATTTACGAAGAATTCAAAGGTACCGGCAATTCGGAAATCCACCTCGACCGTCGCATGGCCGAGAAGCGGATGTACCCGGCAATCAACGTCAATCGTTCGGGCACGCGCCGCGAAGAACTGCTGCTCAAGCCCGACGTCCTGCAGAAAATGTGGGTGCTGCGCAAGCTCTGTTACCCGATGGACGACCTCGCCGCAATGGAATTCCTGCTCGACAAGGTCAAGTCCACCAAGGGCAATGCCGAGTTTTTTGATGCGATGCGTCGCGGCTAAGTTGCCAAAACGTGTTGCAACTGCGTGATTATTCGAGGATAATCTCGTGTTTTCCAGATCGGCCACATCCGCCGGTCGCTTGATTATAGGACAAAAGATGAAAGCCAATATCCATCCCGAGTACAACGAACTTCAGGTGACCTGCTCCTGCGGTAGCGTCTTCACGACAAAATCCACCATGAAGAAAGATAATTTTCATGTTGAAGTTTGTTCGCTCTGCCATCCGTTCTACACCGGCAAACAGAAGATCGTCGACACGGCTGGCCGCGTCGAGAAGTTCAACCAGAAGTTTGGCGCCATGCGCGGCAAGGCTGCTACCCCAGCGGCCTAATCTGCTTGAATGATGTTTTCAAAAAGGCAGCCGAAAGGCTGCCTTTTTCATTTAAGGCCAATACACTGCTAAAACTCACCACTGGTAGAACTCGCACACTTGAGCAACGCACTTGAATTCCCTGCCCGATCGAGATGCCTGATTTCCTCGCCCTGATCCGTCGCGGCATCCGCCTGCCGCCGGCCGGCTGGATGCTGGCTGCCATGCTGGCCTTCTATGTGCTGGCTGGCCTGTTTGGTCGCGACCCCTGGAAGGGTGAAGACGCCGTTCACATCGGTACGGCATGGCACATGTTGCATTACAACGACTGGCTCTCGCCTGATCTGGCCGGCCGCGCCTTTCATGAACCGCCGCTTTACTACTGGAGCGCGGCAATCATGGGGGCAATTTTTGGCGGCTGGCTACCAATGCACGAAGCCATGCGCCTGGCCAGCGGCCTCTGGGTCGCCTTGGCGCTGATGGGTCTTTATTACGCCGGCCGCGAGCTTTACGGCCAGGACAGCGCCGCCGCCAGCCCCTTGTTATTGGCAGGTTGTGCCGGACTATTGCTGCACGCTCACGACGCCCAGCCCATGCTGATTGCTCTAGCTGCCTATAGCGGCGCGCTCGGTGCGCTGGCGACCATCGGCCGCAAACCAAGGCTGACCGGTGGCTATTACGGCATTGCCGTAGCCGGCTGCCTGCTTGGCGCCGGCATTTCCCCGACCTTGCCTTTACTCGCGATTGCCCCGATTGCCTGGTGGTTATCGCCAGACCGTCCGAAAGCATTGCACACACTGGCGATCGGCCTGGGGATAGCGGCGTTGCTTATTCTCCCCTGGCCATTGCTGCTGCTCTGGTTCGAGCCCTCACGCTTCCACGGCTGGCTCGCCACCGAACTGACGCCGCTGAAAACGCCTTTCTCCTGGCCCGGTGCCGGCCGCTTTATCTCGCTGCTGCCGTGGTTCGCCTTCCCGGTCTTGCCGCTGGCCGGCTGGACGCTGTGGACACGGCGCAAGGACTGGCGTGCGCCAGCACAATTGCTGCCGCTGGCATTTCTCATCATCACAGTTTTAATGCTCGCCCTCGCCTACTATCCGCGGGAAATTCCGGCCCTGCTCATGCTGCCATCGCTGGCGCTGCTCGCAACGCCTGGCGCGCTGACCCTGCGCCGGGGGGCGGCCAATGCCTTCGACTGGTTTGCCATGATGACCTTCAGCCTCTTTGCCGGACTGATCTGGTTAAGCTGGTCGGCGATGGCGCTCGGTTGGCCGGAAAAGCTGGCCAAGCGCGTCGTCGTATTGCGCCCGGGCTTCGCTGGCCAATTTGATTTCTCTGACTTTGTAATCGGCCTCGCCGCAACCGCCTGGTGGCTCTGGCTGATTGTCACCGCGCCGCGCTCGCCCTACCGCAGCCTGACGCACTGGACCCTTGGCTTCACCACCCTCTGGCTGCTCGCCACAACGCTGATTTTGCCTTGGTTCGACTATGGCAAAAGTTACCGCCCGGTGGCCCAGGCGATCGTGCAAGCCCTGCCGGCGAACCATGGCTGCCTGGCGGAACGCGGCCTGACCGACGCTCAACGCGCCTCATTTTCCTATTTTGTTGAAATCGAGCCGGTGTCAATCACGACCAGCGCCGGCAAAGCCTGCAACTGGCTAGTGGTCGTTGGCGAAACGCGCGATGAACTTGCCGCACCCAGTGGCCACTGGTCCAAGGTTTGGGAAGGCAACCGCCCGGGAAATCGCAAAGAAAAATTCCGTCTTTTTCGGCGTTGACCACAGGAAGTCGGATTAGTCAGCCACAATCAAACGCCTGCCCGCCGGAAAAGCCGTTTTCCGGCGGGTTGGAATGAGGGAATCAAGGAATAAACGAATCAGCCGCGAGTCAGGAAGCCGTTTTGATCAAGAAATGTTCGCGGTAATACTTCATTTCGTCGATCGACTCATAAATATCAGCCAGCGCAGTATGCCGGCCTTTCTTTTTGAAGCCCTTGTAGATTTCCGGTTGCCAGCGTTTGCAAAGTTCTTTCAAGGTGCTGACATCAAGGTTCCGATAGTGGAAAAATTCTTCCAGCGTCGGCATGTAGCGGGCCATGAAGCGACGATCCTGGCCAATCGAATTGCCGCACATCGGCGAATGACCCTTGGATGAATATTTCTTCAAAAATTCCAGGGCATGAGCCTCAACCTCAGCCTCGTTCATCATTGATGCTTTGACCTTTTCAATCAAACCTGAACGACCGTGGGTTTTCTGGTTCCAATCGTCCATGCCAGCCAGCACTTCATCCGTCTGATGTACGACCCAGGAAGGCGACTCGGCAACCATTTCCAGCTCGGAGTTGGTGACAACCATCGCCATTTCGATAATTCTGTCGCCATCCGGGTTCAAACCTGTCATTTCCATATCCAGCCAGACGAGGTTGTTTGCGTTGCCTGCCATATAATTGCCCAAGTTCGTAAAAACATGAATTTTCTCACAGCTTTGCATCGACTCCCGTGACTCCAGACTTCACCCTATTTTTTCTCCTCGCCTTTGTTCTGACATTGGCCGCTCGGCTCTGGCTGAAGTTTCGTCACATCCGTTTTATCACCGCCCACCGCAACGCCGTACCGGCTGACTTTGCCGCGCGCATACCGCTCGCCGCGCATCAAAAAGCCGCCGATTACACGGTCGACCGCAACAAAACGGTTATTTTCACGACGTTGCTCGACGCTGCCCTGCTCATCATCCTGACCCTCGGCGGTGGCCTCGCCTGGCTGCATGATTTCTGGGCCGCTCGGCTTGATGGCCTGAGTTATGGCCTGGCGATGATCTTCAGTCTGATGCTGCTCTCCGGCATCCTCGATCTGCCCATCTCGCTCTATCGCCAATTTGTCATCGAAGCCCGCTATGGCTTCAACCGGATGACACTCGGACTCTTCTTCGGCGATCTGCTCAAACAAACGCTGCTCGGCGTCGCCATCGGCGCGCCGTTAATCCTCGTCGTCCTCTGGTTGATGGGGGCAATGGGCCCGAATTGGTGGCTCTATGTCTGGCTGTTCTGGAGCGCCTTCAACCTGCTCGCCATGTTTGTTTACCCGACCTGGATTGCGCCGCTCTTCAACAAATTTTCCCCGCTGGAAGACGGCGAAATGAAATCGCGCATCGAAGCCCTGCTCAATCGCTGCGGCTTCCGCTCCTCCGGCCTCTTCGTGATGGATGGCTCAAAGCGCTCCAACCACGGCAACGCGTATTTCACCGGCTTCGGCAACAACAAGCGGATCGTCTTTTTCGACACGCTGCTTGCCCGCCTCAGTCCGCCAGAAATCGAAGCCGTACTGGCTCACGAACTCGGCCATTTCCGCAAAAAGCACGTCGTCAAGCACATCATCGTCATGTTCGCCAGCTCGCTGGTCCTGCTCTGGCTACTCGGTCAACTGATCGATGCGCCGTGGTTCTTCAACGGCCTCGGCGTGCCAGCCCAGAACACCACACTGGCACTGATTCTCTTCTTCCTCGTCATGCCGATCTTCACCTTCCCGTTCAGCCCGCTGACCAGTTATTTGTCCCGAAAACATGAGTTCGAGGCCGATACGTATGCCGCAGAACATACTGCAGCCGCCGATCTGAGCCAGGCACTGGTCAAACTTTACGAAGACAACGCCTCAACCCTGACGCCTGATCCGATCCACTCTATGTTTTACGATTCCCACCCGCCGGCAGCGCAACGTATTGCGCGCCTGCAACTTCAGGAGAAACCCGCATGAAAAACCTTACCGTGTTTCTTGCCGCTCTCCTGACTGCGTTCCCGGTGCTGGCTGCCGACCCTTGGGGCAATGCTGATCCGAAGCTTGGGAAAGAGCACCACGACAAAGCCTGTGTCGCTTGCCACATTAGCCAGCAAGGTGGTGACGGGAGCAAGATGTACACTCGCGACAACCGCCTGCTATCAACCAAGCTCGCCATTTTGAAACGTACGACCGCCTGCAACGCCCAGACCAAGGCCGGATTGCTCCCGGAAGAAGTCGCCCAAGTTGCTGCTTATCTCAACCTGCAGTATTACCACTTCAAAGAATGATGGAAGGTCGTGTCGTTGCCGCCCACGGGCGCCAGTATCTCGTTGAACTTGCCGATGGCACGCTGCTGCCCTGCTTCACGCGCGGCAAGCGAAGCGATGTTGCCTGCGGCGACCGCGTTGACATCATGCGCAGCTCGGACGACCAAGGGGTCATCGAGGCCATCCAGCCACGCACCAGCCTGCTTTATCGCTCCAATGAAGCCAAGCAAAAACTGATTGCCGCCAATGTCGATCAACTGGTCATAGTCGTCGCCACTGAACCGGCCTTTTCTGATGACCTGATTACCCGCGCCCTGCTCGCGGCTGAAAGCGAGGAAATCGAGCCGCTGATTGTCCTCAATAAATGTGACCTGTTCGACAAACTGCCGGCCGCTCGCGCCCGCCTGCAGATGTTTGCCAAACTCGGCTACCGGATCGTCGAACTCTCCGCCCTGGAACACGCCGAAGACTTGCGCCCCGAGCTCTATGGCGTCACTAGCGTACTCGTTGGTCAGTCGGGCATGGGTAAATCAACGCTGGTCAATGCCCTGGTGCCGGAAGCCAATGCCGCCACCCGCGAAATCTCGCAAGCGCTGGATTCCGGCAAGCACACCACGACGCACGCCACGCTCTATCACCTTGATGCCGACAGCGAATTGATCGATTCGCCCGGTCTGCAGGAATTCGGCCTCGGCCATCTTGACCGACAGGAAATCGAGCACGCTTTCCGCGAGTTTCGGGCCTATCTCGGCCAGTGCCGCTTCCGCGACTGTCGCCATAACCAGGAACCTGATTGCGCCCTGATTGCTGCGGTGAACGCCGGTGACATCGATGAAAAGCGTTTCAATGCCTATCACCGCATCATCGGCACGCAGCGCGGCTCGTCTTAAAGCGCTGCGGCCCGGCCACAGCAAAAAACCGGCAATTCGCCAAAAGTGTAAAAAGTCTCTGTAAATACCTCTTTATGAGTAGCCAGATTCCTTACAGCCGGCGATAATCTTTCCCAAGTTGCCACAATCCGTGCAACAAGGGAGAGAAAATGGCGGCAAACCAACCCACCATATTGATTGTTGATGACACACCGGAAAACCTCAGCGTTCTTGGTGAATTGTTGCAGCCTACCTACCGCGTCCGTGCCGCCAACTCGGGGCGCCGCGCCTTGCAGATTGCGCATGGCAAACCGCACCCCGACCTGATCCTGCTGGATGTCATGATGCCGGAGATGGATGGCTACGAAGTGCTCTCCGCCCTGCGCAGCGACCCGGCAACCCGCCACATTCCGGTCATTTTTGTCACCGCGATGGATGCCATCGAAGACGAAGAGCGCGGCCTCAACTGCGGCGCTGTGGATTACATCACCAAGCCCATCCGCCCGCTGATTGTGCTGGCCCGCGTTCGCACCCAGCTTGAAGTCAAGCGCGCCCGCGATTTTTTGCGCGACCAGAACAGTTTTCTTGAAGCGGAAGTCGCCCGCCGGATGGGCGAAAACCAGTTGATCCAGCAGGTCAGCATCCATGCCCTGGCCCGTTTGGCCGAAACCCGTGACCCGGAAACCGGCAACCATTTGCGCCGCACCCAGGAATACGTCCGGACGCTGGCCAATGGGCTGAAAAGCCACCCGCGATTTTCGGCCTATCTCGATGACCGGACCATCGACGCCCTGGCAAAATCAGCGCCGCTGCACGACATCGGCAAAGTTGGCATCCCCGACCATATCCTGCTCAAACCGGGCAAACTGACCCCGGATGAGTGGGAAATCATGAAAACCCACGCCGAACTGGGCAGTAACGCCATCGCCCAGGCCGAGAAAGACGCCGAAAAGCCGGTGGCCTTTCTTTCTATCGCCAAGGAAATCGCCCATTACCACCATGAAAAATGGGATGGCAGCGGCTACCCGGCCGGGCTGGTCGGCGACGCCATTCCGATCTCTGCCCGCCTAATGGCGCTGGCAGACGTTTTCGATGCGTTGATCTGCCGGCGAATTTACAAGTCCCCCATGCCTTTCGAACAAGCCTACAAAATCATCGTCGAAGGCAGCGGCCTGCATTTCGATCCGGATGTCGTCGCCACTTTTATCCAGGAAACTGAAACCTTCCAGAGAATTGCCAAAGCCTATGCGGAATAGGCCGTTTTCGACGGTTGACCGCAGCACGAAGGCGGGTGAAGCATCGGTGGCCGACGCCAGGCCAGAAAGCACCGCAGAGGCTCTTGAACAGACCAACAAAAGTAACAACTTCGCCCAGGGAATCGTTTTTGTAGTCGTTCCCTACGTGCTTCTGGCCGCTTTGTGGATCCTGATTTCAGATCAGGTGGCCGCTGCCCTCTTCCCCGATCCGACTCAATTGGCCACCACCAGCCTGCTTAAAGGCTGGTTTTTTGTCGCCATGACAGGTGGTCTGCTCGCTCTATTGCTGCATCGCTTCGTGAGCAATATCGAAGCCGGACAGAAGGCCGAACGCGAGGCGCAGCAAGTTGCTGATCGAGCCATCAAACAACTGAGGTCGGAGCGCACCCAGCTCCGTTGTCTGCTCGACACGGCGCCAGACATGATCTGGTTGAAGGACCCAGATGGCATTTACCTGAGTTGCAACAAACGTTTCGAATCGTTTTACGGGGCAACCGAGGAAAATATTGTCGGCAAAACCGATTTTGATTTCAGCGACCCGGAAACTGCCAAATTTTTTCGCAAAAATGACCTCGCAGCCATTGAGGCTGACAGTGTGCGGAGTAACGAGGAGTGGCTGACTTTTGCCAGCGATGGCCATCGCGAGCGGGTTTTGACGGTTAAAGCGCCCGTCCGCGATGAAGCGGGGCAATTGATTGGCGTTCTCGGCATTGCCCGTGACGTCACCCAGGTGCACGAACTGCAGGAACGTTTCACGGTAGCCTTCAACGCCAGTCCGGCGGGAATTTCACTGACCAGTGTCGATGAAGGCGCTTACCTCGACATCAATCCCCGTTACGCCGAAATGCTCGGCTTGAGCCGGGAAGCACTGATCGGTCGAAGCTCGACTGATATCAAGCTATGGCCGAGTGTCGAGGCGAGGAATCAATGGCGCAAGCTTCTCGAGGCGGAGGGGCGGATGCAGGACTACCAGGCCGAATGGCATCGCCAGGATGGTACAGCGCTGACCGTCAGCCTGTCGGCCGAGATCATCACGCTGGGTCGCCAACCCTACGTTCTCGCCTTTGTGCTCGACATTTCCGAACGCAAGCGAGCCGAAGCAGCCATTTCCCAGTTGCAGCAACGCCTGGCCACGGCCTTTCGCGCCGCACCGGTGGCAGCCTGCATTACGCGCTTGAGTGATGGCAAGCTGGTCGACGTTAATGAGCGGCTACTGAGCGAATATGGCTGGACGCGCACTGATTTGCTCGGCAAGACCACTCAGGAAGCACGTCTTTGGGGCTGCCCTGAAGACCGGGCAAAAATGGTCGAAATACTGCAGCGCGACGGCCGGGTTAACGATTTCGAGAGTATCGGCATGAGCCGGGATGGGCGAGAACGCCAGATCAACATTTCAGCAGAAGTCGTTGAGATGGACGACGAACCACACCTCGTCGTTTACATTGACGACATTACGGCACGGCGATCAGCCGAAGAAAAGCTGCGCGAACGGGAAGAAATTTATCGCAGCATTTTTTCCCAAAGCCAGGAGTCGATCATCCTGGCCGATCCGGAAACCCTCGGTTTCGTCGAGGTCAACGACGCGGTAATTCATCGCCTGGGTTACACCCGCGAGGAGTTCGCCAAGCTCAACCTTTGCAGCATCCAGGCTAACTTGAGCGAGGCCGAGGTTCGCCAGGCCGTCAACGATATTCTTGCGTCAGGTAGTGCAGTTTTTGAGAACCGCCATCGACGCAAGGACGGTAGCGAACAGATAGCCCGCCTTAGCGCGGCCAAAGTGAGCATTGGTGGCCGGCCGATGATCAGCGGCATCTGGCAGGACATCACCGAGCAAAACATTACCGCCGCCCAGCTTGAACTGTACCGCCTGCATCTTGAAGACCTGGTCACTGAACGGACGCTCGAACTGGCCGGTGCCAAGGATGCTGCCGAGCAGGCGAGCATTGCCAAGAGCGCCTTCCTGGCCAACATGAGCCACGAGATTCGCACGCCGATGAATGCCATCATCGGCCTGACGCATTTAGCCGAGCGCGAGACAAAGGAGCCGAAACAGCTTGAGCGCCTGAACAAGGTCGCCGATGCGGCGCATCACCTGCTGGCGATCATCAACCAGATTCTCGATATTTCGAAAATCGAGGCCGGCAAACTGACGCTTGAACCGGCCGATTTTTCGCTGGCCCGCTTGCTCGACAACAGTAAGGAAATGATCATCGACCGCGTGCTTTCACGCGGCCTTGAATTCCATAGCGAAATTGACCCGGCACTGCCGCCCATGCTGCATGGCGACCCGCTGCGGATCGGCCAGATCCTGCTCAACTACCTTTCCAACGCGGCTAAATTTACCGAACGGGGCAGTATTTCGGTGACGATCACACTGGTCACGGAAACCGCCGATGATTTGCTGGTCCGCTTTGCCGTCAGCGATACCGGGATCGGCATTCCTGCCGAACAGCAAGCCCGGATTTTCGAGGTGTTTGAACAGGCTGACAGTTCAACGACACGGCGTTTTGGCGGTACCGGCCTCGGCCTCGCCATCGCCCGCCGGCTTGCCTTGTTGATGGGCGGCGACAGTGGGTTGCAAAGCACGCCCGGCCAAGGCAGCTCCTTCTGGTTCACGGCTCGCCTGCAGCGGGCCAGCAACGATACCCCGGAAAACGCCCCGGCGATTTCATCCGACGAGGCGGAGCAACTGCTGGCCAGCCACTATCGCCAGACGCGCATCCTGCTGGCGGAGGACAATGCGATCAACCAGGAAGTAGCGCTGGAATTACTGCGTGCCGTTGGCCTGCAGGCCGATCTTGCGGTCAACGGCGAAAAAGCCGTTGAAATGGTCGCGCAACAAGATTACGACCTGATCCTGATGGACATGCAAATGCCTGTGATGGACGGCGTCAGCGCCACCCGTGCCATTCGCCAGACTATCCGTGGCCGCAGCTTGCCGATTCTGGCGATGACCGCCAACGCTTTCAGCGAAGACCGCCAGCGCTGCCTCGATGCCGGCATGAACGATCATGTCGCCAAGCCGGTCGATCCGAGCAACCTGTACGCCATGATGATCAAATGGCTACCTACACCCAAGGCTGCTAATGCGGCGCTGATTAATTCAGAAAATGTCATTCCCGCGCAGGCGGGAATCCATAAGAATCAACAAACTGGGTTCCCGCCTGCGCGGGAACGACGATTAAATCAGTGCTTCCCTAACGCTGCATCTTCGCCCCCGCCGGCTTGCCCGGCCGAAAATCCGCTTGAGGCGCAAGGGCAGCCAGTGAATGGGGCGCAAGCACGTGGCGACATGCCCGCCCCTGAATTTGCCGGCCAAAACCGCGCCCGGCAAGACATCACCCCTGCCGCATCCGCCACCAGCGATGCCGAGTTGCTTAAGGCACTGAGCACCCTGCCGGGAATCGATACCCACGCTGGCTTGCTGGCAGTGCGGGGCCGCCCCGCCAGTTATTTGCGCCTGCTGCGCAGTTTTGTCGTCCAGCATGGCAACGACGTGGAAGCAATCCGCATCGCATTGGCCAGTAGCCCAGCCAGCTCCCCAGCCAGCATCTCGACGGATGCCTCGGCCAACGCAGCCGAGCGCCTGGTGCACTCCTTGAAAGGGGCGGCCGGCACACTCGGCTTGAGCGGCATTCACAAGGCAGCTGTCGCACTCAATGACGCGCTGCGCCAACCCGGCGCTCTTGCCGAAGTACCCGCGCTGTTCGCCACACTCGCTGAAGAAATGCAGCGCACCGTCAATTCGCTACAGCTACTGCTCGCCGTCGAGCTGAAAAATTCACCATGACCGCACTGCACACCACGACGCTCGCCGACATCATGACCCGTGCGGTGCGGTACATTGCACCGGGGAGTACCTTCCAGGCCGCCGCCCACTTGATGGCGCAAGAGCACATTTCCAGCCTGCTGGTGGGCAGTACCGAAACCTCATTGGGCATCATCACCGAAGTCAACATCCTGCGCGCCCTGCATGAGCGCCGGCCCGCCGAAACGCTGGTTGAAGCGATCATGGCCGCCCCGTTGATTACCGCCCCGCCCGATCTCGATCTGATCAAGGCTCGGCAACTGGTTGAAAAATACAATATCCGCCATTTGGTGATTGTTGATGCCGACGGTAAAACCATCGGTATCGTCAGCGAAACCAATTTCCGGCTGGCGATTGGCGGCGCCATTTTTCGCCACCTGGAGACGCTTGAAGGCGTCATGGACCGGAAAATCCCGCACCTGCCGCCCAGTGCGTTACTGGCCGATGGCATCGCCCACATGCTCGCCAACGGGGTGGATTACCTGATTATCAGCGACGGCGGCAAGCCAGTCGGCATCCTGACCGAACGAGACATTCCACGCCTGCTCAATGAATACCCGGAGCCACAGGCGATCCGGCTCGATCAAGGCATGAGTTTGCCCTTGTGCAGTATCAACCTTAACGAGTCGGTCAGCACCGCGCTGGAGGCCATGACCCGCCACCACCTGCGCCACATCACGGTGGTCGACCCGACTGGGCGCTTGGTCGGCGTCGTCAGCCAGCACCGCCTGTTCGAGCAACTCGCCGTGCATCAACTTGAAACGGCCTTGATCAGCGCGGAACGGGAGCGCGAGAACTTGCGTCTGGCCAGCCATTTCCACCTCGCACTCTCCGCGACCGGCGCCAGTAGCTGGAAGTACTTTCACGCCGAAGATCATTGCGTCCTGAGTGACAGCCTGGTCGCGCTCCTCGAATGCGCCTCGGACAATGTGCCAAAAACATTTGCCGATTGGCTCGCCCTGGTCCATCCGGATGACCGCGCCAGACTGAATGCTACGGTCAACGCCCAAAAGAGCAAAAATTCGACGGCCAGCGTCACCGAATATCGCATGAAAAACAAGGCTGGCCATTGGCGGTGGATGGAGGACCGCAGCTGCGTCATCGAGCGCTCGTCCGATGGCTCCCCTTTGGTCACGATCGGCATCCTGATCGACATCACCAATCGCCATAACGAGCACGCGACCATCGAAGCCGAACGCAGTCGCCTGCGCACGCTGTTGCAAACCTTGCCCAACATGGTCTGGCTGAAAGATGCGAACGGGGTTTATCTCGACTGCAACGCGCGGGCTGAAAGCTTTCTGGGCAAACCAGCCGCGGACGTTATCGGCAAAACCGACCACGAGCTTTTTTCGGCCAAGGTTGCCGATCGCATCCGGGGAGAAGACCTGGTTGCCATTGAGAAAGGCGGCCCGGCCACTTTTGAATATTCGCGCGCCTTCCCGGATGGCCGCGAGGAGCTGCATTTAACGACCAAGGCACCGGTACACGATAGCAACGGTAATTACATTGGCGTCCTCGGCATCAGCCACGACATCACCCAGTTCCGCAACGATCAGATCGCCCTCAAAAACCAGAATCGTGCGTTATCCCTGATCAGCGCAGTCAGTCAGGCCGTCGTTCGGCTTGATGATGAAGCCACCATGCTGAACGAAATTTGCTCAATTGCGGTTGAGATCGGCGGCTATCAACTCGCCTGGATCGGGGAAGCACAGCACGACAGCGAAAAGCGGGTCATCCCGGTTGCCCAGTCGGGATTTGGCGCTGACTACCTCGATCAACTGAATATCAGCTGGGCCGACAATCTCTCAGGCAGCGGACCGACCGGCCGCGCCATCCGCACCGGCGTCCCGAGCATTGTGCGCAACATCGATACCGACCCGTCCTTTGAGCCTTGGCGCAGCATGGCCCGGGATCAGGCTTATGGGTCATTGGTCGCCCTGCCGCTGCGGGTTGAAGGACGCATTTATGGTGTGCTCAATCTCTACGCCATTGAAGCAGATGCCTTTGGCGATGCCGAGATGTCGCTGCTGGAAAACCTGAGCGGCGAGCTTGGTCTCGGTATCTGCATGCAGCGCTCACGCCAGGCACTGTTGCGCAGCGAAGCCAGCCTGCTGCAAGCGCAACAACTGGCCAAAATTGGCCATTACCATTTCGACCCGGTTGCCGATGTGTGGACCAGCTCCGCCGTCCTCGACGATATTTTCGGGATCGATGCGGCTTACGCCCGTACCGCGCAAAGCTGGCTGGCCTTGATTCATCCGGAAGACCGCGAGCGGATGGCAAGCTACCTGCAGGATCAAGTCATCGCTAAAAGCCTCGATTTCGACAACGAGTACCGGATTGTCCGCCACCAGGACGGCCGGGTTTGCTGGGTACACGGCACCGGCAAACTTGATTTCGACGCCGCCGGCCAGGTCCGGCACATGTTCGGCACCATTCAGGACGTCAGCCAGAGCAAACAGCTCGAACAGCGCCTGCGGGAGAGCGAAGCCGCACTATGCGAGGCTCAGTTGATCGCGCATCTCGGGAGCTGGAAACAGA
>Ga0209480_10001959_pt1 | contig 14553 bp, 12 predicted proteins | sample JI61114C2DNA_FD_187501 | JGI IMG/M metagenome (GOLD analysis project Ga0209480, IMG submission 187501) | Wastewater effluent complex algal communities from Wisconsin, to seasonally profile nutrient transformation and Carbon sequestration -... | ecosystem: Engineered > WWTP > Effluent > Algae...
AGCTGGCGGACTATTTCGCTGGGTTTGAGCGGGGCGGACATGCGGGGCATCCTGCGGCGACGGAATGCCTGATGCTATCCCCGTTTTTCATTGCAGGCAAAGAAGCTGTCGATCTGCTCAGGTTTTGCTGCTCCAGTGGCGTCGGTAGTGCACCGGTGCCATCCCGGTCCATTCAACAAAAGCGCGGTAAAAAGCCGAGGTGTCGGCGTAGCCAAGATCGGCGGCGATCTGGGCGATCGTGTCGTGCGTCTTGGTCAGGCGGGAAAGAGCCATGTCGCGGCGTAGGGCATCCTTGATCGCGCGAAAGCTCGAGCCTTCTTCCTCCAGGCGGCGATGGGCGGTGCGTGGCGAGAGGTGGAGCTGGTCGGCGACTTCCTCCAGACTGAGCGAGGCGGGCAGGGCGGCGCGCAGCAGATCGCGAACGCGAATCACCATTTCACGGTCCCGCCGGTAGAGGGTGGTGATCTTGCCGGGGGCGCCGTCGAGAAAGGCGATCAGGGCGGCTTCATCGCGGCGAATGGGGAGATCGAGCAGGTTTGCGTTGAAGGTGGCGACCAGTTGCTCGCCATCGAAACTGGAGTGCTCGGTAAAAATCAGTGCGTAGTCATCGACATGCGCCGGTTGTGGATAGGGAAAGCGCACGCTGTCCAGCGCCAGCCCGCGCCCGGCCAGCCAGCAGGCGAGGCCGTGCAGCAGGCGCAGCAGCCATTCAAAGGCAAAAACACGGCTGGGCGAGTCGATACGTCCGGCCAGTGGGCGCCTTTCGCTGATGACCAGTTCGGCCAGGTCTTTTTCGCGCCGTACTTCGACCGCCATGTCAGGTAGCACGATACGCAAATAGCGACTGGTGCGTTGCAAGGCTTCAGCCAGCGTCGGGGCGCTGATGGTGCTGCGGCAGAGAAACTCAAAGCTGCCGAGGCGCATCGGCTGGGCGAACAAACCAAAGCCTTCGTCGTCCAGTTGGCGATTGATCAGGTTATAGAGGGCGGCGTAATTTTCAACCGGAACCCGGCTGGCGGCATCTGCAGTATCGACTTCCGCGGCAGCCAATAGCGGGGCCGGGTCGAGACCCTGACGAACGAGGCCGGCCAGCATGCCGTTAACAAAGCCCATTGCAACAGTGGCTTGCGTTCGTGAGGCGAATTTTTGATTGGTGCGGCGCAGCATTTTCTGTTCTTCGGAGAAATGAACAAGGGCAGCTTATCACCTTGGCGGAATTTGCATGATATTCGTCTGGCGCAACAATGGCCGTAGTACGGAGAGGGGCTTAATATGCGGCATCCAATTCTGATCAGAAGGCAGGCGTCATGACCGATCTCTCCGTTGCCAAGAAGCTGTCCCCGTACAAGCCCAAGAACAAGGTTCGTTTCGTTACCGCTACCTCATTGTTTGATGGCCACGATGCCTCGATCAATATCATGCGCCGCATTCTGCAATCGACCGGCGCCGAGGTCATTCACCTCGGCCACAACCGTTCGGTGCAGGAAATCGTCAATGCCGCCTTGCAGGAAGATGCCCAGGGCATCTGCATTACGTCTTACCAGGGCGGTCACGTCGAGTTCTTCAAATACATGATCGACCTGCTCAAGGCCGGTGGTGGTGAAAATATCAAAGTCTTCGGCGGCGGTGGCGGCGTGATCGTGCCGACGGAAATCAAGGAACTGCACGCCTATGGCGTGACCCGCATTTACGCCCCGGAAGATGGTGTGCATATGGGCCTGCAGGGCATGATCAACGAAGTCGTGCAGCATGCCGATTACAGCCTGGATGGTGAAAAGGCCAAGCCGGAAGAAGTGCTGACCGCGCTGCAAGCCGGCGATCTGCGCAAGCTGGCTCGGGTCATTACCCTGCTCGAGAACGGTGTTGCGCCACAACTGAAAGAACCACTTTTGAAGGCTGCGGCGGCGTTGACCGTACCCGTTCTCGGGATTACCGGTACTGGCGGTGCCGGCAAGTCGTCGCTGACCGACGAAATCGTCCGCCGCTTCCGTCTTGATCAGGGCGACAGCGTCAAGATTGCACTGGTCTCCATCGACCCGTCGCGCAAACGTACCGGCGGCGCGCTGCTCGGCGACCGTATCCGCATGAACGCCATCGAGCATCCGAACATCTACATGCGCTCGCTGGCGACCCGCGACACCGGCAGCGAAATCTCTGCTGCGTTGCCGGAAGTCATTGCCGCCTGCAAACTATCCGGTTTTGACCTGGTGATCGTTGAAACCTCAGGCATCGGCCAGGGTAATGCCGCCATCGTGCCGTATGTTGATCTGTCGCTGTACGTGATGACGCCCGAGTTCGGTGCCGCTTCGCAGCTGGAAAAGATCGACATGCTCGACTTTGCCGATTTCGTGGCGATCAATAAATTTGATCGGAAGGGCGCCGAAGATGCGCTGCGCGACGTGCGCAAACAGTACCAGCGCAACCGCGAATTGTTCACCACCCAGACTGACGAAATGCCGGTCTACGGCACCATGGCTGCACGCTTCAACGATGATGGCGTGACGGCGCTCTATCAGGCGCTGGTCCCGCAACTGGTGGAAAAAGGCCTCAAGCTCAAGGCTGGCAAATTGCCGCTGGTTACCGTCAAACAATCCTCCAGCCAGCGCGCCATTGTGCCGGCCCAGCGCGTGCGCTATCTGGCCGAAGTGGCCGAAGCCGTGCGTGGTTATCACGCCCATACCGACGTGCAGGTGAAGATTGCTCGTGAGCGTCAGGCACTGCGTCTTTCCAAAGGGATTTTCAAGGGCTGCGACAAGTCGACCGCAGACTTTGACGAAATGATTGCCATGAAAGATGGCGAGATCGACCCGAAGGCCAAGAAGCTGCTCGACATGTGGCCGGATACCCTTGCTGCGTACTCCGGTGACGAATATGTGGTCAAAATCCGCGACAAGGAAATCCGCACCAAGCTGGTTTCCGAATCACTCTCCGGAACCAAGATCCGCAAGGTCATCCTGCCGAAATTCGGCGACGACGGCGAAACCCTGCGCTTCCTGATGCGCGAGAATGTGCCCGGTTCCTTCCCCTATACCGCCGGTGTCTTTGCCTTCAAGCGTGAAGGTGAAGACCCAACCCGGATGTTCGCCGGCGAAGGCGATGCCTTCCGCACCAACCGCCGCTTCAAGCGCGTTTCCGAAGGCATGCCGGCGCATCGTCTTTCAACGGCTTTCGACTCGGTGACTTTGTACGGCTGCGACCCCGACGAGCGCCCGGATATCTACGGCAAGATCGGCAATTCCGGCGTTTCGATTGCCACCCTTGATGACCTGAAAGTGCTTTACGACGGCTTCGATCTGCTCGCCCCGACCACCTCGGTGTCGATGACCATCAATGGTCCGGCACCAATCATCCTCGCCTGCTTCTTCAATACTGCTATCGACCAGCAGATCGTCAAGTTCGAGAAGGACAATGGCCGTCAGCCGACTGAAGACGAAGCACAAAAAATCCGCGAATGGGCGCTGTCGACCGTAAGAGGTACGGTGCAGGCTGATATTTTGAAAGAAGACCAGGGCCAGAACACCTGTATTTTCTCCACCGAATTCGCCTTGAAGATGATGGGTGATATTCAGGAATTCTTTGTCCATAACCAGATCCAGAATTTCTACTCGGTATCGATCTCCGGCTATCACATCGCCGAAGCCGGTGCCAACCCGATCAGCCAGCTTGCCTTCACGCTCTCCAACGGTTTCACTTACGTTGAATCGTATCTGGCGCGTGGCATGCAGATCGATGATTTCGCGCCCAACCTGAGCTTCTTCTTCAGCAACGGCATGGACCCGGAATACTCGGTGATCGGCCGCGTCGCCCGCCGCATCTGGGCGCTGGCGATGAAGAACAAGTATGGCGCCAACGAACGTAGCCAGAAGCTGAAGTACCACATCCAGACTTCAGGCCGCTCACTGCACGCCCAGGAAATGGATTTCAACGATATCCGCACGACGCTGCAGGCGCTGATCGCCATCTACGACAACTGCAACTCGCTGCACACCAACGCCTACGACGAAGCGATCACGACGCCGACTGAGGAATCCGTGCGCCGCGCCATGGCTATCCAGTTGGTGATCAACCGCGAATGGGGCGTCGCCAAGAACGAGAACCCGAACCAGGGCGCTTTCGTTATTGACGAGTTGACCGATCTGGTCGAAGAGGCCGTGCTGAAAGAGTTCGAAGCCATCGCCTCGCGCGGCGGTGTGTTGGGTGCCATGGAAACCGGCTACCAGCGCGGCAAGATCCAGGAAGAGTCGATGTATTACGAGCACAAGAAGCACGACGGCTCCTACCCGATCATCGGCGTCAATACCTTCCTTAACCCGAAGGGCATGGCGCAGCAGGAAATCGAGCTGGCGCGCTCAACCGATGAAGAAAAGCAGGGCCAGATCAAGCGCCTGCGTGACTTCCAGGCGCGCAACGCCGCCCAGGCGCCAGCCATGCTGGAAAAGCTCAAGCAAACCGTGATCGAGGATGGCAACGTCTTCGCGGTGCTGGTCGATGCAGTGAAATATTGCTCGCTGGGCCAGATCAGCACGGCGCTCTACGAAGTAGGCGGCCAGTATCGGCGCAGCATGTAACTCCTTGGACCGTTAAGGAAACAGCACTCCCTGCCTGATCGGGCGGAGGAGACAAAACAAGGGCGGGGCTATGCACTCCGCCCTTTTCTATTTATTTCGAATAATCAGGTGGTTGTGAGCTACTTCACGGAGTGGTTTGGCGATGCTCGGTACACTAAGGACATCAAAATTGCGTCAATGTATCGGGAGTCCACCATGAAAACCTTCAAGATTTTAGGCGTCGCTTTAATGGCAGGCGCTTTTTCCGGGCAAGCAAGTGCCATTGTCGTCGATGGCAACATTGACGAGTGGTTGTCGAACAAGGCAACCTGGGCGCCAGTGAATTCCGGGATACATGCTGCAATAGACGATAAAACTGGTGGGCTGAATACCTACCTGAACCCCGGCTATGGTGGTCAGGCTTATGATGCCGAAGCGCTCTACGCAACCATTCAGGGCGATAAGTTGTTCATTGCGCTGGCCACGGGGCACAACCCCCTGACACCCACTTCCGGTAATAGCTATGGGGCGGGTGACTTCGCCATTGATTTCGGAAAAAATGGTTCATACGAGTTAGGTATCAATTTCCGCAATCCAAATGGTGTTTCGACCGCCGACAAGTTTGGTGTGAATGGCGGTATCTACCAAGTCTCGGCGTGGTATTACGGCCTTTGGCAAGCTCCCGGCGTTTATAACCCGGGCCAGCCAATGCTCAGTGATCCAACCTCGATCAAGGCGGGAACCCAAGTGGGCCAGGCAGATTTTGCTTATTCAACACTGCCCAAGACCGGCTACGGCACCTACGCTAATGACGGACATTATTTCTACGAGATGAGCCTTGATCTTGGCATGTTGTATAGAAACGGCTGGGATGGGTCGGCTTTCAACATTCACTGGGCAGAGAATTGCGCTAACGACACCATCCTTGTCGACCCGGATAGAAATGTGCCAGAACCCGGCTCAATGGCGCTTTTCGGCGTCGCCATGTTCAGCTTGCTCGGCATGCGCCGCCGCGCCAAGGTCGGATAAGCCGGCTAGCGGGGTATGATTGCCCCGCCTGAAATTTCAAGACGAGGCCTCGGGTGTGTGCAGCACCCGGGGCCTCGTCAATTGTGCGATTGCCATGTCCGATTATTACCAGATCCCCAGCCCCTTTGAAGTTGAAACCGGCGACATCTTGTTGCTAGAGCCGCCGTGGGCCAAAGAAAACGAATTGCGTCAGCAATTGCTCGACGAAAGCTATCCCAAACCTTTTGTTGTCGACAACGGCGAGCGGCGCTATTTGTACTTCAATGTGCGTCTGATGCAGAGTGAAATGCTGATCCGCAAGCCAAACTCGCTTGAGTTGCGGTACACGCAGAAAATGATGGCATTTTTGCTCTTTCACCCGCGGCCCAAGCGCATTGTGCTGATCGGACTCGGCGGTGGGTCATTGATCAAATTCTGCCACCAGCGCTTGCCCGGTGCGCAACTGACGGCTGTTGAGCTGAACCCGGATGTGATCGCCTGGCGCGAGGCCTTCATGCTGCCGCCAGATGGCCCGCGTTTGCAGGTAATCGAGGCGGATGGCGCGGAATATCTGGAGGCCGCCGAGAAGGGCATCGATGCGCTGCTGGTCGATGCCTTCGACAAAACCGGCTTTGCGCCCAGCCTCGCCAATCGCGAATTTTTTGAATCGGCCTTCGCCAAGCTCTCCGGCAACGGGGTCTTGGTGATCAACCTGGCCGGCGAGAAGGAAAGCTACGCCGGGCTGATCGGCGAGGCCATGCATGTCTTTGACGATCAGGTAATCGTCATTGCCGTGCCGGATGACGGCAATCATGTCTTGTTCGCCTTCAAGGAGTGCCATTTCGAGCCGCGCTGGCGCTGGGTGCATAACTTCGCCAAGGAATTGCGCGCCAATCACGGGCTGGATTTCCCGGCCTTCGCGCAAAAGCTGGAACGCTCGGCGAAGATCAGCCTGGCTCGGAGGGAGGCGATACGGCGCTGGTAGGGTGTGGAATGGCGCCTTACTTCTGCTTGAACCCGACACCTAGATAAACGGGAAAACTTTCCCAGATGCGGCATTGAGAGCTCCATCATTGGATGGCGTGGTATCTCAATCTGCACCAATCAGAACTGTCTTTTACACAAAACTCCCGAAATTGGTGCAAGCCGTTCCCGTGCGGAAGGGCTGCGTTGATACATACATGATTGATTTTATTGAATATCTTAAATATTAAAGATTATGGTCTGGTTAATGCTTTGCATATTATGCAATCACATGGTTCTACTGCTAACAACCCCGCAATACGCTCAGCGCTTCGATCTGTAGTTGATTCATTTGCTTTTCAAACACCCGATGGAAGGGGATATCATGCCGTTTCGCCAGATACATGAAGTCATAGGGAATCGCCCATTCCCCTCCGTTACTCCCACTAACACCATTCGCGAGTGCGCCTACATCATGAAGGAGTGGCACTCATCTGCTGTTCTCGTCGTTCAGGATGAAAAACTTCTTGGTATTCTGACTGAACGCGACATCGTGTTCCGATGCGTGGCACTGAGTTGTCCACTGGACTTGATTAATGTGTCCAGTGTCATGACAACCAACGTACAGACCATCCACATGAACAAGCCATTGGGTCATGCTCTGCATCTGATGTACGAGGGCGGGTTTAGGCACATGCCCGTTATAAATGATCAAGGTATTGCTGTCGGTATCGTCGCGGCACAAGATGCCTTGGCGCTGGATGGTTATCAACTGGCACAAGAATTGATACGGCGAGAAGAAATCACAGTTCTCTTATAAATCTTCTTTTATCTCAAAACCTGAAGCGCTCAAAGTTTGTCTCCTCCTCCCTCACTCGGTATTTGGCTATCTTTCTTTCTCGCCAACAGATGAGGGAATTTAACCCGCCTGATTCAGGCGGGGTCTTTTTTGACGCAACTAAATATGAGAGTCCGGGTGAACTTGACTTCGATAGTGGGGTCAATTTCCACTGAATCACACGAGTAGCCTTTGTTTAATCCATCGCACATTGGAAGGAGATCAAATGCCAAACCGTCAAATCAGCAAAGTAATCGGCCAACGCCCTTTCCCAACAGTTGCAAAATCAACGAACATTCGTGACGTTGCTATCATCATGAAAGAATGGCACTCATCTGCTGTTCTGGTCATGGAAAGTGCTACTTTAATTGGCATCTGTACCGAGCGTGATATCGCCTTCCGGGCGATTGCGTTGGATTGCAACACAGTGACGACAAGTGTCGAAAGCATAATGACAAGCGAAGTGCAGACGATACATAAAGACAAACCTTTCGGACAAGCACTTAATCTCATGTCGGAAGGCGGTTTTCGCCATATTCCAGTCGTTGATGATGCTGGGCATCCAGTGGGCGTGCTGACGTCAGTAGATGCACTTGGTATAAGTGATTTACAACAAGGGCAAGAGCTATTAAGGCGAAAAGTGGTCTCTGCAACTCTTTGAGTTTTCTAATTCTTACGTGCCTTTTCCTTCCGAAACGGGCACGTTTGGCACCCAATCTGTAAGGGTGTCGGTAACTTCCTCTTTTGCGGCTTGATGTTTGAGGCTGAGCGTTTTTTAAAGCTGGGCTGCTTCAGGTCTGGTACTGGCGCATGAAACGGCGGTCGATCCAGTCTTTCAGTGTCCATGCCCAGGCGCCAGCCGCGGCGAAGGATCCCCAGGAAAGAATGGCTTCTTTTGGGCCGGTGGCGAGCAGGTAGAGGCTGCGTTTTTGCGGTTGATAGCTGGTCGCTGCTTGTCCGTTGAGCGCACCTTGCAGGTTCCTGGTCAGCACCGGGCCGGCGCGCACGGCATAGACGCCGGATTTGGCGTGCGGGAAGTCGATGCGCGACGAGACATCGCCGGCGGCAAAGACATTGGGGTGCGAAGTGCTTTGCTGGCCATTGCCCACGGCGATGAAACCGCGTTCGCAGAGGCTCAGCCCGGATGCAGCAAGCCAGGTTGGCGGCGCGACGCCGGTGGCGGCGATGATGCAATCGCAGGCGATGAGTTCGCCGCTGTCGAGGATCAGACCTTCATCATGGCCGCTGGCGCGTCCCGAATGCAGCGTGATGCCGCGTGATTCGAGCAGTTTTTCAACCTGCTTGACGACACTGGGCGCATGGCCGCCAAGCAGCGCGCCATTGCTGACCAGAACGACAGAGACTTTGTCGGCAGGGAGCTGTTGACGTAGCGCGTAGTCAGCGGCCAGGGCCAGTTCGACGCCAGCGGCGCCGCCGCCAATGATGGCGAGGCGTGCTGCGCCGGAAGCTATCAGCGCCGCTTCAATGGCTTTCCAGCCGCTGGCGAATTGTTCGAGCGGACGAATGGGTAGGAGTGGTGCGCCGCTGTTACTCAGCAAGCTGTTTTCGACTCTGGCGCCGGTGTCGATGGAGATCACGTCGTAGCCAATTTTCCCGCTGTTTTGGCCGTCGACCGCAGCATTTGCCGCATCCAGCCCGCAGATGCTGTCCTGAATCCAGCGAATGCCGGCTTTCGCGACCAGCGTGGTGAGCGGGGCGGCACATTGCTCCAGTGTGTAGTGGCCGGCGATCCAGCCGGGGATCATGCCGGAGTAGATTTGTCGCGGGTAAGGGCAGATCAGCGTGACTTCGACGCCGGGCCAGGGTTTGGCCGCCAGGTTGCGGATCACATTGAGGTGGGCGTGGCCGGCACCGGCGAGCAGGAGGCGTTTCATGGCGGGTTGAGCAATTCCGGGTGAGTGATGGCCAGGCGGGCGAGGTCGGCAGGTTGGTCAACATCCCAAAGCGTGGGTAATTCGGCCCACGAATAGCCTGCTTGCTGCAGGCGCTGGCGGGTGCTGTCGAGGACGCTGGCGCTGCCCCAGGCGATGTTGGTAAAGACCGCCGGGTTGGGCTGGCGCAAGCCGATCAGGACGTAGCCGCCGTCTGCGGCGGGAATCAATACGGCGTCCTGGTCGCGCAAAGCAGTCGCTGCCTGAGCAAGAGTTTCCACACTGAGTAGCGGGCAGTCGGTGCCGATGATCAGGGTTGGCGAGGCGATGGTGGCCAGCATGCGCTGACCAAGATCGCCCTCGACTTGCGAGCGCAGGCGCAGTGGGCCGTATTGCTGGCAGGCGGCAAATTCCGGGTGGGTGGTGTCTGGTGTGCACCACAGGGTCACCGGGCCAATATCGGCGGCCAATGCCGTGCGTACCGTTTTGTGGAGCAGGCGACGGTGCAGCTCGGCGGCGCCGGCTGGCCCCAGCGCCGGGATCAGCCGCGTCTTCGTCTGGCCCGGCACCGGCGCGCGCGACAGGATGGCGATGTTGATTGGCGAGTGCTCACTAGGCTTCTGGGGCATAACCGTATTCAAGGGCGAGATTTTTAGGATCGGCACCGCAGAAGAAACGCAGGCGCAGCCACCACATGGTCAGGATGGTGCGCAGGATGCCGTGCTTCTCCCAGCGGCGGCCGGCGGTGGTGACTTTTTGCCGCAGGCAGGCTGGGCGCGCCAGTTGTTTCAGGCGCTGCGAGATAACGATGTCTTCCATCAAGGGAATATCGGGAAAGCCGCCAATCTGCTCGAAGCTGCTGCGCCTGACGAAGATGGCCTGATCGCCGGTGGCGATGCCGGTCAGCCGTGAGCGCAGGTTCATCAGGGCGGCGATGAGCGGAAACCACGCCGAGTTGCCGGCAATGCAGACATCGAAGCGGCCCCAGACTGCACCTTGGCCGATGGCCTCCATGATGGCTTGCGCGGCGTTGGCCGGTAGCGTGGTGTCAGCGTGCAGGAAAAGCAGAATCTCGCCCTGCGCCGAAGCCGCTCCGGCATTCATCTGCCGCGCCCGGCCTCGTGGTGAACTCAGCAGTTGATCGGCGTGTGGCCCGGCGCAGGCTAGCGTTTTATCGCGACTGCCGCCGTCGACCGCAACAATTTCGCCACCAAGGTCGCGCAATGCTGACAGGGCAGCGGCGATGCCGGCTTCCTCGTTCAGCATCGGGACGATGATGGACAAACTCATGGTGCGGCGCAGGCTTCCTTCTCCGCCACAAAGTGGAAGTCGGCAAAGCCGGCGTGCGCCGATTCGCCGGTGTTGTCGGTGTCGCTGGCCAGCGCCAGACCGCTCAGACGGCCGGGGATGCCGGCGAAGGCGCGTTTGAAATCGTCAGCCACGTTGCGCCGTTCGCTGACCCAGTGAGCGGCTTTGCCGGCACCGCTTTCGACGACCAGCATTTGCGTGCGGTCGGTGTAGGCGTTGGGCTTCAGCGTGCCGATGGGGTGCTTGTTGTCCCAGATGTAATTGATGGCGGCATCCGGCACTTGCGGGCCCCAGATCGAGCGCGCCAGTGAAAGCTTGGTGCGTGTCGCAAAGCCCAGGGCTTCCGGCGGCACGGTGAAGGTCAGGTAAACCCGTGCCGCATAGTCATCGCCGGCCTTGGTGTTGAGGTCGGCGCTCACCAGTGGCGCATCAATGCGCCAGCGCCAGCAGAGGATGGGGGTTTTCTCGAGATCAACCTCCAGTGGCCGCCCGAACAGCGCCATGCTCTTGACCGCCGTCGCCTCGATGGCCGCGACGCCATCCCAGTTGCGTTGCTTGTACTCGGTAGCCGGGAATTTGTCGCTCAGGCGTTCCACTTTCCAGCCCGTCGGCAAAGTCCCGGTTTTGCCGTCGAATTTGCCGACCCAGAGCGGCTCGGCATGAACTGTTGCGGTCGACGCCAAAAACAGGGCAAAAATTAGTCGCGCTTTCATGCTTAACCCCGCCGCCAAGCGTGAAAACGCTCGACCCAGACCAGCAGCCCTTGCGGTGCGTTGGCTTTTTTCCACACACCGGCGACGTATTTGTTGGCCTCGGCCATCGTCGGGTAAATGTGAATGGTGCCGAGGATTTTGTTGAGGCCGATGCCCTGTTTCATCGCCAGCACGTATTCGGCGATCAGGTCACCAGCGTGCTCTCCGGCAATGGTGACGCCGAGAATGCGGTCACCACCGGGGGCGGTCAGCACCTTGACGAAGCCGTGTGCCTCGCCGTCGGCAATGGCGCGGTCGAGATCGGCTATGCCATAAACGCTAGCTTGATAGGCGATGCTTTTCTCTTTGGCTTCCAGTTCGTTCAAGCCGACGCGCGCCACTTCCGGCTCGGTAAAGGTCGCCCAGGGGATCACCGTGTAATCGGCCTTGAATTTCTTGAACGGATCAAACAGTGCATTGACCGCCGCGTACCAGGCCTGATGGGCGGCGGTGTGGGTGAATTGGTAAGGCCCGGCAACGTCGCCGGCGGCGTAGATGTTGGGGTAGCGGGTTTGCAGGAACTCATTGGTGTCCACGGTTTTGCCGACCGGAATGCCGAGTTCTTCCAGCCCGTAGCCTTTGAGATTGGCGGCGCGGCCAACGGCGACCAGCACTTCGTCGAAGGGAATGCGCACTTCCTGCCCGGCGTGTTCGGCGATCAGGATTTTCTCGCCATCTTCGACAATAAATCGCTTGGCAGCATGGTTGACCGCAACGTTTACGCCGTCGGCGATGAAACGCTGCCTGACCAGTTCGGACACTTCGGGGTCTTCACGCATCAGGAGGCGCGGTGCCATTTCGACCTGCGTCACCTGGCTGCCGAGGCGAGCGAAGGTTTGCGAGAGCTCGCTGCCTATCGGCCCGCCGCCGAGGACGACCAGGCGCTTGGGCAGTTCACGCAAATTCCAGATGGTGTCGGACGTCAGGCAGCCAACCTCGCTCAAGCCGGGAATCGGCGGCACGAACGGTCGGGCGCCGCTGGCAATGACGATGCTGCGCGTACTCAGGCGCTGGGTCTGGCCGTTGCCATTGGTGATCTCGACTTCCCAAGGCGAAACAATCTTCGCCGTACCTTCAAGCACCTCGACGCCCAATTCGGTGTAGCGTTCGATGGAGTCATGCGGCGCAATCTCCTGAATCACCCGCTGCACGCGTTCCATCGCTTCGCCAAAATTGAATTCGGCCTGGGCGCTGCTGATGCCGTAGTGCCGGCTGTTGGCCATCTGTGATAGCAGCTTGGCTGAACGGATCAGCGCCTTGGACGGCACGCAGCCAGTGTTCAGGCAGTCGCCACCCATCTTGTGCTTTTCAACCAGCGTCACCTTGGCTTTGACGGCGGCGGCGATGTAGGACGTCACCAAACCTGCCGCACCGGCCCCGATAACCACGACATTGCGGTCAAATTTGGCCGGTTTGTTCCAGCCCGCATAAACCTTGCGCGCTTTGACCCAATCGACAATTTTCTTGGCGATCAGCGGGAAAATGCCAAGCAGGACAAAAGAGGCAAGCAGGCCGGGCGAGACAATGCCGGAGAGCGATTCGATCTGTGCCAATTGCGTGCCGGCATTCACATAAACGATAGTGCCGGCGAACATGCCGAGCTGGCTGACCCAAAAGTAGGTGCTCACCTTCATGCGCGTCAGACCCATCACCAGGTTGATGATGAAGAAAGGAAAAGCGGGCACCAGACGCAGGGTAAATAGGTAAAGCGCCCCTTCCTTTTCAACGCCGGCATTTATCGCCTTGAGGCGGTCGCCGAACCTGGCCTGAACACTGTCGCGCAGTAAGAAGCGGGCGATCAGGAAGGCCAGTGTCGCGCCTATCGTCGAGGCAAAGCTGATCAGCACGGTGCCCCAGAGCAGGCCAAAAACGGCGCCCCCAACCAGCGTCAGCAGCGCGGCGCCGGGGAAGGAGAGGGCGGTGACCGCGACATAAACGACAAAGAAAATCGTCGCCGCCAATAGTGGTTGCTGCGCCCGATAGCTTTCAATGGCAGCCTGTTGCGACTTGAAGAAATCGAGGCTGAAATATTGCCCGAGGCCGAAGAAGTAATAGGCGGCGACCAAGGCAATGATGACCCCGAATAGCGCGAGTTTTTTCCGGTTCATGGCGAAACCAAGGTTGATTCCAGCGCACCGCCGCAACTGCTGCCTTGCCCGGCGGTGCAGCCGTAGCAATGATCAGCAATAAAAATCGGCTGATTTTCCAGGTCGACCGCAACCAGTTCGCTTAAATGCCGTGGCTCGTTGCCACCGAGCGGCAGGCCCAGCATCTGGTTGAAATCGCAATCGAAAACCTCGCCCTGCCAGCCGACCGAGATCAGCGAGCGACACATCACGCCATCGAGGTTCTCCGGGCGATGCGCGCCCTTGAGTAATTCCATGTAAGGGGCGTACTGGCCGGCGGAGAGCAACTGGCTGCCGAAACGCTGGATCGGCATGTTGGCCAGTGCAAACAACTGGTTGAAGACGATGCCGTAGCGGGTGGCCAATTCGCTTTTGTAGGCGATTTCCAGCTTGACCTGATCCGGCGGCAAGCTGGGGCCGCCCGGGTTGTAGACCAGGTTCAACACCCGGCCGCTGCCCGCCACGCCATAACCTAGCGCATTCAGCTGTTGCAAGCCGCTGATGCTGCTCATGAAAACGCCGTCACCGCGCTGGCGATTGACGTTCTCCTCAAGGTAGCAGGGCAGGGAGGCGACGACTTCAACCCCGTTTTCAGCAAGAAAATCAGCCAGGTCTTCCTGTTCTGGCTCATTGAGTACGGTCAGGTTGCAGCGATCGATTACCTTGATCCCGAGGCGGCGCGCTTCGCGCACCAGGCGCCGGAAATTCGGATTCAGTTCCGGCGCGCCACCGGTCAGATCAAACTGCCGTATGCCCTGTTGCTGAGCGAACTCAAGCAGCAAAGCCATCGTTTCCCACGACATTTCCTCGGTGCGTTTCGGGCTGGCCGCAACGTGGCAATGCAGACAGGCTTGGTTGCAGCGGTAGCCAAGGTTGGCTTGCAGGGTGCTCAGGCGGCCACGGCGTAAGGGCGGGAAGTCGGTTTTGAGCAGCAGGTGCAGGGTATTCAGCATGAGGTTTCTCCAGAGGGCTTGCTGAATTAGTCGGACGAAACCGGCAATCCTTACAGACCCGCAGCAAATTACGGCGCCTTGCTCAGTAGTCTGAGCCAGAGCAGGCCGAGACTGCCTGCCGTCAGCGAAGCGATGAGAATGGCCATTTTCGAGGCATTGATGATCT
>Ga0209480_10001960_pt1 | contig 14553 bp, 12 predicted proteins | sample JI61114C2DNA_FD_187501 | JGI IMG/M metagenome (GOLD analysis project Ga0209480, IMG submission 187501) | Wastewater effluent complex algal communities from Wisconsin, to seasonally profile nutrient transformation and Carbon sequestration -... | ecosystem: Engineered > WWTP > Effluent > Algae...
TCAGTGAGCGTCTTCCCGAACCCCAGCGAAGGTTCCTTCACCGTGTCCCTGGTGAATACCGGATCCGTGGACCTGCGCGTGCTCGACCTGCAAGGCCGGATCGTGCGTACGATGCGAAGCAACAGCCCCCAGTTGCAGGTGGATCTTGGCGACCAGCCCTTGGGCTGCTATACGCTGCTCGTGTCGGGTGAAAAAAGCCGCTATGCGCAGAAGTTGATGGTACGCTGACCACTGAGAAGATCCCGCGAACGCCTTCGCCGACCGGCGGAGGCGTTCCGCTTTCTACCACCCGAAGAAGACACGCCGGACCGTTGCTCCGATGATCCGTATATCCAACGCGAACGAACGCTCGCGGACATAGCGCAGGTCCAGCGCCAGCTTGGCGGGCATCACTTCCTGGATGTACGTGCGTTCAGGATCCGTGGCTTTCGCCAGCAACTCGTTCTCATCGATGTAGTCGATGCTGGCCAAACCGGTGATGCCGGGGCGCACGTTCAGCACCGCACGTTGTTCCGATGAATAGAGCGCGACGTACTTCGGCACCTCGGGACGCGGCCCTACCACGCTCATGTCACCGACGAGTACGTTCCAGAGCTGTGGCAGCTCATCGAGCTTCGTTCTCCGCAGGAAATAGCCGACTGAAGTGACCCGCGGGTCCCGACCACCGATGGTGAGCTGGCCCTTCGCCTCGCTGCCTGTGCGCATGGTGCGGAATTTCAGAAGACGGAAGGCTTGCCCGTTCCTGCCAACACGCGTTTGGCGGAAGAACGCTCCACCCGTGGATGATAGACCGACCGCGATCGCGAGCGCCACCAGGACCGGCGACAGAACGATCAGCGCTGAGAGCGAGAACAGGATATCGAACGGTCGTTTGATCATGGAGGAGGCGCCGACCGGGCAAAGATGCGCGGACCGATGCTCCCCACTCCGGACCGGGCACGGCTACTATTGCACTTTCCGCGCCCGCATGGATCCCGTTCGCCTCATCACCCGTGCCCGCAATGGTGCCCGCAGGTTGATCGCGCCGTTGTATTGGCGCGGCTCGGATGGCCATGGGTCCGTTGAATCCCTGCACCACCGCACGTCGCAGCCTTTCTTGGAAGCTCCACTGGAGGATCTGCCACCACCCATCGCGGAACGTTTCCGTGCGAGCAACGCGATCCAGCAGGATGAGTACATCCATCGACTGCGCGGTCCGGCGATGATCGATCCGGGGTCCGGCTTCGTGGTGCTTCCAGGACGAAGAGTGCTCTCCCCTTCGCTGCCCTATGCCTATCAAGGCGGGAGGCCCTCCATTTCGCGCGCCCTCAACGCACGCTTCTCACCCTCCAGCTGCTTGCGCTATGACCGCGTGATCAGCCTCCGCGATGTGCATGAGACCAATTACTACCACTTCTTCAACGACGTGCTGACCAGGATCCCGCTCCTCCGGGCCCACGGCATGCTCCATGCTCCCCTGCTCGTGGGGCAGGACCTTTGGCGGCAACCATTCTTCCAGGAACTGCTGCCCGGCCTGCGTGCGAAAGGACTGGCCTTCGTGGACCAAGGAGATCGTACGGTGATCGCCGACGAGATCGTCTACTGCAAAAGCATGCCGCACGACAAGCGGCACCTGCTGGATGTGCTGGATCTTATCGATGCGCCCGCAGTGCCCGAAGACCTCGAGCGGAAGATCTTCCTCACCCGTGCACCGGGGGCCAAGGGCAAGCGCTGGCTTGCGAACGCGGCTGAGGTGGAAGCGCTGATGCGGGCCCATGGTTTCGAGGTGTTCGATGCTGGACGCTCGACAGTGCGCGAACAAATGGCCACCCTGGCAGCCACACGGTGGCTTGTGGCCATCCATGGCGCGGCGATCACCAACATGCTCTTCCGGAAGGATGTGCCCATGAGCGTGCTCGAACTCTTCCCGCAAGAGAGCGCCCCTCCGCATTATTACTGGTTCGCGGCCCTGTTCGGGCATCGGTACACCGCGCTGGCTGGTTCCTCCACCTCTGCTGCCGGCTTCTTCTCCCTGCCCGTGAATGAGCTCGCCATTGCGATGCGGCAACTGGTCACCGGAGCCTGATCGGGTATACGGCTCGAAAAACCCCGCATGGGAATAGCTTCGCGCACCTTCCACGGAATGGCCCAGCAACGCACCGTTATCGAACCCGGCACAGCCGATCTGCACTATTGGCGGGACCTGTGGACCTACCGTGGGCTTTTCTGGTTCCTCGCGTGGCGCGACATCCTGGTGCGCTACAAGCAAACAGTGATCGGTATCGCTTGGAGCGTCCTCCGCCCCTTGCTGACCCTGGGAGCGATGGCCCTGATCGGGTGGTTGTTCGATAGCCACATCCCGGAAGGTGTTCCCCGCTTGATCCTGGTGGCCGCGGCAACCATCCCTTGGACCTTCTTCAGCAGTGCCATGAGCGAAGCATCGGGCAGCCTCATCGCCAACAGCAACCTGCTCACGAAGGTGTATTTCCCGCGGCTGATCGTACCGGCAAGCACGATCATCGTCTGCCTGATCGATTTCCTGGTGTCCTTCGTGATCCTGCTTGTCCTCATGGGCGCGTATCGCTTCGCCCCCAGCTCGCACATACTCTTCCTGCCCTTGTTCCTGCTGCTGGCCCTGATCACTGCTTTGGGCATGGGAGTGTTCATCGCCGCGCTGAACGTGAAGTACCGCGACTTCAGGTACGTGGTGCCGTTCATGGTGCAGTTCGGGCTCTACATCTCCCCCGTGGCCTTCTCCAGTTCCGATGTCTTCAACCATCCCGGACTTCCTTCCGCGGTGAAGTGGATCTACGCCATGAACCCCATGGTGGGTGTGATCGACGGGTTCCGATGGTGCTTGCTCGGTGGCGCTTCGCCCATCCACTTGCCCGGCTTTCTCTTGTCCGTTGCCATCAGCCTGCTGCTCCTCGTCATCGGGCTCCGCTACTTCCGCAAGATGGAACGCTCATTCGCTGATGTGATCTGACATGGCCGAAGAGATGATCCGCGTGGAAGGGCTGAGCAAGAGCTACACCCTGCAGCACCGCAAGGCCGAACGCTACACCGCGCTGCGCGATGTGATCACCGAAGGCGCGCGCGGTCTTTTCCGGTCGAAGGGAGATGCGGTCTCATCCGAAGAGTTCTTCGCCTTGCGCGATGTGTCCTTCAGCGTGAAGGCGGGTGATCGCTTGGGCATCATCGGCCGCAACGGTGCAGGAAAGAGCACGCTATTGAAAGTGCTGAGCCGGATCACCGAACCGACCAAGGGCCGCATCACGCTCAATGGCCGTGTGGCCAGTTTGCTCGAAGTTGGAACAGGCTTCCATCCGGAACTCAGTGGCCGGGAGAATATCTACCTCAATGGCGCTATCCTCGGCATGGGCCGTGCGGAGATCAATGCCAAGTTCGACGAGATCGTGGCCTTCGCTGAAGTGGAGCGCTTCCTCGATACGCCTGTGAAACGCTACAGCAGCGGCATGTACGTGCGGCTCGCCTTCGCCGTGGCCGCTCACTTGGAACCCGAGATCCTGGTAGTGGACGAAGTACTGGCCGTTGGTGACAGCGCTTTCCAGAAAAAGTGCCTCGGCAAGATGGAGGACGTGGCCGGCCAAGGCCGCACCATCCTCTTCGTGAGCCACAACATGGAAACCGTGCTCCGCCTGTGCGACCGCGCGCTGCTCCTCGATGGCGGCCGCGTGGCGCAGGATGGCCCCACGGAAGCGGTGATCCGTTCCTATCTCAACACCGGCTCCGGTGCCAACTCCGAGCGCACATGGAAAGATCATCCACGACCACCCGGTGGCCATGGCGTGCAACTTCGCAGCGTGCGCGTTCATGATGCCCAAGGCCGTGGCAAGGCGACCTTCGAGGTCAGTGAGCGCGTGGGCATCACCATGGAATACGAAGTGCTCACGCAGGGCGACGTCTTCACCCACTCCTTCAACTTCCACAACGAAGAGGGCTTGAACATCTTCAATACGCACGATACCGTTTCCCCGCTACGCAAGTCACCGCGCACCAAGGGTATCTGGAGCACCACGATGTGGATCCAGGAACACCTGCTGGCCGAAGGCATTGTGACCGTAGGCGCCGCTATCATCAAGGTGGAACCCTTCACCATCTACTTCCAGGAGCGCGATGCGGTGAGCTTCACCGTGATCGACCCGATGCGCGGCGATTCCGCGCGTGGGGATTACACCCTGGGCTTCCCCGGTGCCGTGCGGCCCTTGTGCGCATGGGAAACACGACCGCTCCCATGAAGGCCCTCTTCAAACGGATACTCCCTCCCGCCCTGCAGAACGCCATCCGCTTCCGCAAGGTGGACCTGCGCGAGCACCATGTACTGCCCAAGAAGGACATCACATACTCCAACGACCTCCTCTACACCTACCACAACTCGGATTTCCAACAGGAACCGCGCTTCGCGGAAGCCTACCGGTTGTGCAAGGAGATCGGAGGGGACCTGTTGAAGGACTACGACATCCAATGGCGCGTGCATGTGCTTTGCTGGGCGGCCGCGCACGGGGCCAAGCTCGAAGGCGACTTCGTGGACTGCGGCGTTTACACCGGATTCTGCACGCGCGCCATCATGCACTACACGGACTTCGCACGGCTGAAGAAGAAGTACTGGCTGATGGACACCTTCCAAGGGCTCGATGACAACTACAGTACGCCGTACGAACTGGAACGCAACACCAAGCTGGGCTACGCAGGTACGGTGAACCTCTTCGACCAGGTGAAGCGCACCTTCCGCGACTTCAATGTGGAACTCGTGAAGGGCCCGATACCGGAAACCCTCGCACGAGCGACTCCGGACAAAGTCGCGTTCCTCTCCATCGATATGAACACGGCCGCCCCGGAAGTCGCGGCCATGGAGCATTTCTGGCCGCGCATGTCGAGCGGAGCCATGATCGTGCTCGATGACTATGGCTACCCCGGGTGCCTGAACCAGAAGCTCGCGCACGACGAGTGGGCGCGCACCAAGAACGTGCATGTGCTTTCCCTGCCCACCTGCCAGGGGCTCATCATCAAACCGTGAACATGGGCTCGCCGAAAGTCTCCATCTGCATCCCGGCTTATCGACAAGAGACCTATCTCCGGAAGCTGCTCGCGTCCATCGCCCAGCAAACATGGACCGACCGCGAAGTGATCGTTACGGACGACTCACCGGACGACCGCGTGGAGATGCTAGTTCGCTCCTATCAGGAGAAGCTCCCTGAACTGAAGTACACGCGCAACAACCCCGCGCTTGGCACGCCCCGCAATTGGAACCGCGCCGTTGAGCTGGCCACCGGCACCTGGATCAAGGTGATGCACCATGACGATTGGTTCACCCGGCCCGATTCGCTCGAACGGTTCATGCGCACCGCCATCGACGGCGACCTGGACTTCGTTTGCTCGGCTGCGCTGGCCGTGAACGAACGCTTGGGCACCTCGAAGCCGCACCAGCCATCGCAAGGGGAGATCACGGAACTGTTCAACCGACCGCACCTGTTGCTCATCGGCAACCGCATCGGGCCGCCCAGCAGCATGCTGTTCCGGCGCGGCCTCGCCATCCCGTTCCGCGAGGACCACAAGTTCCTGGTCGACGCTGAATTCTATGCCGCCGTGCTGCAGCGCACGCGGAAGGCCACGTACATCGATGAGGCGCTCATCGGCAGCACCAGTGGCGCGGCGCACAACGTGACGAACACCTGTTTCACCCGCGAGGTGGAACTGAAGGAGAACCTTGAAGCGTACGTGGGCTGGCGATCCGCGTTCACCGATGCCTCGGATGCCAAACGACTGGTGGACCATTTCACCACGCTGCTCGCGCGCTACGATGTAACCGATGCCAGCGAACTGACCGCTCTGGTGCCTGATCTCCGAATGGACGAGGTGCTGGAAAAGGCACTATCCAAGGCCCAACGCACACGATTGTTCCGGAGCGTGAAGAACCGCATCGCGCGTTCCTCCATCTACCAAGCGCTACGCGGACCCAAGCCCGATGCCGGCAAGCTGAGCCATGCCCAATGCGGTGAGGACCTGATCATGGACCACATCCTCACGAACCTCGGCATCACCCAGCCTTTCTTCGTCGACATCGGCGCGCATGATCCGCTCTTCCTCAACAATACCGCCTATTTCCACAAGCAGGGCGCTCGCGGGGTGAACATTGAACCCGACCCCACGCTCATCAAGCGCTTCATCGACAAGCGCCCGGAGGATACCAACCTCGGCATCGGTGTTTCGGACCGACCGGGTTCATCCGAGCTCCCCTTCTATGTCTTCAACGCACCTACTCTGAACACCTTCTCCCAGGAAGAAGCCCGGCGTATCGAGCAGGAAGACGCCCGATACAAGGTGACCACGACCCTGCCCATCCCGGTTCGCAACATCAACGATATCTTGGATGAGCACTGTTCGCATCGCCGGATCGACATCCTTTCCATGGATGTCGAAGGCTTGGATGAAGCCCTCATCCGCGCCATCGACTTTGACCGCCACAAGCCGCTGATCATCTGCTTGGAGACCATCTCGTACTCCGCGACCGGCCATGGAGTCAAGAACGAAGACCTCATCGCCTTCATCAAGGACAAGGGCTATCTGCTTTACGCGGACACCAACATCAACAGCATCTTCGTGCTCGAACACATCTGGAAGCGATGATGCCGCGCGACAGATGATCATCGCTCGCGTACACGGTGGTTTGGGCAACCAGATGTTCCAATACGCGCTGGGCAGGCGGCTCGCGCTGGAGCACGGTACGGAGCTGTTGCTGGATCTCGCCTTCTTCGGACTGAAGGAGGGCAGCCATACGCCGAGGCCGTTCGAACTCGATGTGTTCAAGGTGAAGTACCGTCGTGCGAACGAAGATGAGGTGCGCCCCTTCCTGCAAGCCCGTGCCTCGCGGGCCCGCCGTGTGCGCGATCGGCTGTTGCCCGGATTCGCCATCCATCCTTACTTCGCCCAGAGCGGGTTCGGTTTCGACCCCAGCGCACTGGACCTGCCCGCCACGGTGTACCTGGATGGCTATTGGCAATCGGAGAACTACTTCAAGGATGCGGACGCGGCGATACGCGCCGACTTCGCCTTCACCCCTGCTCCGGACGAGGCGAACTTTTCCATGGCGTACCGGATCCGTGGGGCACACGCCGTGAGCGTCCATGTTCGCCGCGGCGACTACGCATCCGACCCGACCACCCATGCCCATCACGGGATGTGCGATGCGGCGTACTATGAGGCCGCGATGCAGCGGATGATCCAGGCGCATCCGAACGCGGTGTTCTTCATCTTCTCGGACGAGCCCGCGTGGGTCAAGAACAACCTGCGTTTCGATGCGCCCATGGTGGTGGTTGACCACAATCAAGGGATGACGAGCTTTGAGGACATGCGCCTGATGTCCCTGTGCAAAGGCCACATCATCGCCAACAGCAGCTTCAGTTGGTGGGGGGCTTGGTTGAACCCTGACCCCGCGAAATTGGTGATCGCGCCACGCCAGTGGTTCCGTGACCCGGCCATTGACACGCGTGATCTGCTACCCGCCACATGGACGCGCCTTTGAACAGGAAGCCCACGGTTTCCGTGGTGATGCCGGTACACAACTGCGCACGTTTCCTGCGCGAAGCGATCGATAGCGTCCTGGCCCAATCGTTCACCGACTTTGAACTCGTGCTGGTTGACGACGGCAGTACGGATGGGAGCGCCGCGATCATGGACGGCTGCTCGGATCATCGCATCCGCCTCGTGAAGCACGATCGGAACCGGGGACTCGTCGCCGCGCTCAACACCGGGCTCGATAATGCGCAAGGCACCTTCATCGCGCGGATGGACGGCGATGACGTGATGGTTCCCCATCGGCTGGCCACGCAAGTGCGATTTCTGGAAGAACACCCAGCGGTCGCGCTGGTAGCAGCGTTCGTGGACCTCATCAATGAAGATGGCGCGGTTACGGGCGTTTGGGATACCGATCGTGAGGCGGTCATGGAGGCGGCCATCCGCGCCCTGATGCCGAAGACCGCTTGCATCGCGCATCCCACGGTGATGATCCGTCGTAGCGCTCTGGGTGCCCTGAGCTACGATCCGCGACAGACGGAGGGCGAGGATTGGGACTTGTGGCTTCGCATGCTGTCGCGGGGCCTTCGGATAGCGAAGATCCCGGAAGCTCTATTGCTCTATCGTCAGCACCCTTCCAGTTTCACCGGAACCAACAAGTCCCGACAAGTGCTGGAACTCCGGTTGCTCGCGATGCGCCGTCGTTTCCTGCTCGGTGAATGGGGAGCACTGCGCTTGAACCGACTACATCTCGATGTGCTCCTCGCCCAAGTGCGCAGTCTCGCACGCCACGTGCGCTCCAACCTGTTGCCCCCGCTGATCCGGAGCACGTACAGGACCCTGACTTACTCCCCCATCCGCATGCTGCGCGAGCAACGCGCCCTCAAGCGCACGCTCGCCGGCTGGAAAGGCCATCACCTCTTCCTCTTCCCCTACATGGGCGTGGGCGGTGCCGAATTGGTGCATACCGGCATAGCGGCATCCGTGTCGGACATGCATCCGCTCATCGTGATCACCGGGTTCTCAAAGGACCGGGCCTTCGAGGACCGTTTCACGAAGAGCGGGACCGTATTGGAGATCCCCCGCTTGCTGAACCATCCGTGGACCAGTAGAGCGACCCACCGGGCCATCGCCCAAAAGCTCAACCACCGTTCCGATGCTGTGCTTTCAGGAGCCCTCACCGCCGCGTTCTTCGATCTCCTACCGCTGCTGAAACGCGAGGTCAGGACCTATTTCGTACAGCACGCATTCCTGTACCAACCCGCCGCCAACCTGCAGCACAAGCAGTGGCTGAGGTTCTACGATCGGGTCGATGGATACGTCCTCACTTCCGAAATGGCCAGGAAGGAGTTTGACAAATTCCTTTTCCACCAAGGCATACCCGCATCCCGCTCCACCAAGCTCATAGCTGCCCCCAGCGCGGCCCCTGTTTTCGGGGAGGTCCGCGAGCATGAGCGCACCGGGATCCTTTTCGTGGGCCGTGACTCCGCGGAAAAGCGGCTTGACCTCTTCCTGCGGATCACGAACGAACTGGAGGTACGCGCGCCCGGAAAATTCCGCTTCACCGTTGCCGGTGCAGCGCATCGCGCAGGATATCCGCACGTGGTTTTCCTGGGCATCGTCCGCGATCCGGATGCCATGTCCGCCGTGTATAGCGAGCATGACCTGTTCGTGCTCACCTCCACACGCGAGGGGCATTGCTTGGTGGTAACGGAAGCCATGGCGCACGGGCTCGTTGTGGTATCCACACCGGTGGGCGACGTTCCCGGGCGTGTGGACCGGTCCAATGGATTCCTCACCTCAACGATCGACGAGCCCCCCGTGTTGAAAGAGTCCGTTGATGCGATCATCGCGGTGGAAAGTGACCATCTCCTTATGCACAGGCTCAAGGAGGCCGCGATAGCGAGGATCCGGAAGGACTATGACCCGGAGGAATTCCGCCGGGTTTATCGCGCACTGCTTACGAGGTCCGCTTCCTGAACCTTACGCATGAGCGCGGTCACGAAGGCCGTCCAAGTGAAGTGCTCTTCGAACCGCTTCCGAGCGGCTTGGCGCATGCGCTGCCATGCCTGCGGGTCACTGATCATCCGCTCGATACGATCGGCATAGGCCACACCGCCATCCGCCAAGTCGAACAGATGACCGGTCACCCCATCCTGTACGATCGTGGGCACGCCGCCTGTGCGCGTTCCGAGCGCCGGAATACCATAGGCAGCGGCTTCGCAGAAGACGATGCCGTACGCCTCGAACCGCGTGGGAAGGATAAGGAAGTCCGCGGTGCGCAGGTGCTCTTCCAGCCGCGCATGTTGGGCCGGGTCGCTCTTACTGAGGAAGCCTTCCCGCAGGATGTTCTCATCCCGTACCTCGGCAGGCACATCGCAACCACAAACGATCAAGCGCGCGTTGATGCCGCGCTTGCCCAGTTCGCGCAGTGCTTCCACCGCGAACGGGCCGCCTTTGTTCTCCCAATGCACACCGATGAACAACAAGGTGATCGTGCCCGACGGAAAGCCTCGCGGTGCAGGCGGTGGTGGCACGTGTTCCAGATTCGCACCCATGGGTATCACCACCACCTTGTGCGCGGCTTCGGGACAGGAGCTTCGTGCGGCCCCGGCGGCCCAGTCGCTGGCATACACGGTAAGCGCCGCGTTGCGCAAGGCAAGACGCTCCAGTGCCAAGCTCTGATCACGCGACCAATCGAACAGGTCCTTCAGGATGGCGTGATACCCCAATGCGCCCGCAATACTGCGGTCGTTGAAATGGACAATGGGCAGCGGTGTGCGCAGATGTGCGATGGCTGAAAGTCCGGCAGGCGCCAGGACAACATCGGCCTCCACACCGCGCAACCGTTCCTGGATGATGCGCGCATAAGCCTTGGAGAGGATGAACGAGTCCCGGTAGTGGAACCGTTTTCCCACCAACCGGAGCGTGATCTGGTTGAAGAGTCTGCACAGGTACGATACGGGTTGTGGTCGCAAGGGGCCGATCGGGATAACCGTGTGGCCTTCAGCACGCAGCGCTTTCGCCAAGTAGTACAAGCTGCCCGACCATGAGCGCTTGTCCGCAGCATCCTCAACGGTCACATACGCGATGGTGAGCGGTCGTGGCATTGTCGGGTCAGCCCATCACCTCGGTCACGCCGTCCTTCACTGCGGCGATCACAATTTCCACCTGCGCATCGGTCAGGTCGAAGTAGACCGGCAAGCTGACCTCGCGACTGTACTGCTTGTAGGCGTTCGGATAGTCCTCCATCCGGAAGCCCAAGCGCTTGTATACCGTGAGCATCGGCATGGGAATGAAGTGGACGTTCACGCTCACGTCGCGTTTGGCGATAGCATTGATAATGGCATCACGCTGCTCCTCGGTCGCCTTGTTGATGCGCAACATGAACAGATGGAAACTGCTGATGCGGTGGCCATCGTGGTAAACTGGCACCTGGAAGCGAGGATCATTGTTGAAACCTTCGCGATAGCGGTGGAAGATCGCTCGTCTGCGCACCAACGTCTCGCTGTCGTACCGTTCCAGTTCTACCAATCCGATGGCCGCTTGCAGATCGGTCATATTGCACTTCCACCCGGCGAACTCCACATCGTAGCGCCATGCGCCCGGTTCCGTCTTGGCCAAGGCATCCTTGCTCTGACCATGCAGGCTCATGGCGTTGAAGTGCGTGTACAGGGCCGCATTGTCGAAGGGATCGGGCATGTTGAGCGCGAGCGCCCCACCTTCGGCCGTGGTAAGGTTCTTCACCGCGTGGAAACTGAAGCCCGTGATGTCCGCCTGGGTGCCGATCTTCTTCCCGCCGATGGTGGCGCCGAAGGAGTGGGCGGCGTCCGACAGGATCAGGATACGACCGAGTCGGTGCTGTGGTGAAGTGTGAGGTGTGAGGTGTGAGGTGTGAGGTGTGAACCGGCTGCTCGCTTCCTCGGCTATGCGCATGATCTCCGCCATGTTCGCGGGAAGGCCTCCGATATCAACTGGCATGATGCACTTCGTTCGCGAGGTGATCGCTTTGCGCACAGCTGCGGGGTCGATGGTGAAGTCATCAAGCACATCCACCATTACCGGTGTGGCACCGACATGCACCACAATGTTCGCTGTGGCGCAATAGGTGTACGCAGGCAGGATCACTTCATCTCCCGGCCCGACGCCGAACCAACGAAGCACGAGCTCGCACGCGTTCGTCCAACTGTTCAGCGCGATCACGTTCGGTACGCCACAATAGGCCGCCAACCTCCGCTCGAATTCCTTGGTGCGCGGCCCGGTAGTGATCCAACCCGACCGCAACGCGGCGGTTACTTCCGCGATCGTGCGCTCATCGATGCGCGGTGGGCTGAAGGGGATCATATCGGATGAGCGGATGGATGATGAGGCGATGAGCGGATCAGGAGATAGGCCGATGGGCGGACCGTATGGTGGGAGAAGGTGGGCGAAGATCGGGGGCTTCGTCCTTCCAGCACAGAAGGACCGCGAAGAGCGAAAAGAACACGGCACCGGCCTGCACTTCGAGCATGCTCTCGACCAGCTGGTTCAGCGCGTTCAGCAGCAGGAAGATCGCGAGCAGTGGATCCAGGGGGCGCTGCGTGAAGAGCGGCACGAGGAAGGTCGCTATCAACGCCAGTAAACCCGATACACCGAGACACGCACCCATCTGCAAGAATTGGTTGTGGGCGTTCAGTCGCTTCTCCGCTGCACCCGTGTAGCCATGCACCTCATAGGCTCTCACGAGCTCATCTTTGATGTCGCCGGTGCCGGTGCCGGTGATCGGATCCCGTTTGAAAAGTTCCCACGCCGTGCCCCATGTGAGCCATCGCACCTCGCTGCTGGTGACGGTGCCCGGATCGTCATAACCGCCGGATGAGGCGCGGATCATCTCCTGCACCCTATCGCGGGCGTAGGGCGAGGCCGCCACCAGGACCACGATCCCCGCAACGGAGAAAAGACCCATGCCGAGCAAGGTCTTGCGCACGAACGTGTCGTGCCATCGCATCACACCCAGTGCGATGAGCAAGGGCAGGAACAGGATCCACCCGATCTTGCTGGCACTGAGCACCACGCCAAGGCAGAGCGATAACAGCACGGCGACCGACCACACGCGCGGCAACCAACGATGGATCGGCAGCATGCACCATGCCGCGATCGCCACCGACAAGTACAACGCGAAATAGCTGGGATGCAAGGCGAGCGACCAATACGAGCTGAAGATCTCCTGCATCGGCGAAAGCGTGCTGCCCGTGCCGATGCGCACGATGGCCGCCACTGTGCAGACCACGACCATCATCGCACTGGCGATACTGAACACGAACAGCAGCAGGTTTCGACCACGCCAGGCAGGAACGGGAACGAAGAGCGCGAGCAGCGGAAATACGAGCAAGGGAAGCTTGATCTGCAGATCGAACAGGCCGAACCCCGTATTGGCCGTCCACGCCATTCCGGCCACATGCCAGAGAAAGAGAGCGGCCATCCACGGGAACGGAGTAAGCCAAAGACCGGGGTGACCCTGGAACCGGAACCGGTTCTGGACGGCCATCAGCAGGAAAGCGCCGTACGCGATGAGCACTGATGCGGAAGGGATGGTCGGCAAGATCCCCACCGACACGAGCAGCATGATCGCGGCCGGTTTGCCGATCGCGCCGGACCATGCGCGCAGGTGGTCGCCGAAGACGTTGTTCATCCGTTCTGGGACCGTTGCAGGAACAGCACTTCCAGTTCGCTCCACAATCGTGCGTTGATCGCGTCGCGGTCGAAGTTCGCTTTCGCGTAGCGCAAGCCATTGTTGCCGTGGGCGACCATCAGGGCCGGGTCTTGCGCATAACGGATAATCTGACGCGCGAGGTCGGCCTCATCTTCGGGGGCGAATGCCAAGCCGGCCTGTCCGTCATCGATGAACAGTCGCCTCGCTTCGCCCTCAACCCCGAGCAGGAGGGGCTTTGAAAGTGCGAGCGCCTCGAAGATCTTGCTGGGGATCGCACCCTTGAACAGTTCGTTCTTCTTCAATGGAACCACCACACCATCCACGTTGCGAAGCATGTTCACCAGATCAGCGCGCGGCATCTTGTCGATGAACTGTACGTTGGTGAGCCGGAGTTCCGCAGTGAGCGCTTTCAGTCTTGCCAGTTCAGGACCGGCACCGATGAACAGGAAATGCGCATCGGCATCCTTCACACGAACCGCTGCCCGAAGGATCACCTCCAACCCTTGCGCATGGCCCATGATGCCAGCGTAGGCGAATACCAGCTTCCCCGCCGGGATCGCTGCGTTCTTCACCGGCGAGCCGTCACGTTCGAACGCCTCCATCGCGGAGAAGTCCACTCCGTTCGGGATCCACACCACGCGCTTGTCCGGGCAACGCTTCTGGATGTCCGCGACGATCCCCTGCGTTTGCCCGGTGATCAGCGCGCTCCTGCGGTAGCAGCGCATCTCAAGCCACGAGCTCAAGCCGATCAGGGTCCGGTTGGTGACCAGTCCGAGTTGCACCGCGCTTTCGGGCCACAGGTCGCTCACGTTGAAGACGAGCTTCGCGCCCTTCGCACGCGCCAACCACATGGCCGTTATCCCCAGGAAAAGCGGTGGCGATTCAACGAACAGCACGTCGCTCTTCTTCAGGCTGGACAATCCGACCACAAGCGAGGAGCAAACGAACGAGAAGTAGTTCAACAAGCGCGCGACGATACTCCTGCTGGTGGAAACGAAGATCCACGAGCGCAATACCCTGAGCCCATCGCGCTGCTCCTCCACTTTCCACCGGCCCCGATACCCGTCATGCACGCGCATCTCCGGGTAGTTCGGCATCGCGGTAAGCACGGTGATCTCCGCGCCATTCTTACGCAAGGCCTGCGCCGTGGCGAACAAGCGGTTCTGCGGAGCCCCCACTTCCGGCGGGAAATACTGGGTGAGGAAGATGACCTTCATCGGCCCCGGTATCGTGCTATGCACCGTTGCAGAATGTCCGACATCCGTTGCACACAAGCGCCCCACTCGTAGTGCTGACGCACATGCTCACGGCCTGCCGCTCCGCGCTCCATGCGCAAGGCCCGTGATCCG
>Ga0209480_10001962_pt1 | contig 14534 bp, 13 predicted proteins | sample JI61114C2DNA_FD_187501 | JGI IMG/M metagenome (GOLD analysis project Ga0209480, IMG submission 187501) | Wastewater effluent complex algal communities from Wisconsin, to seasonally profile nutrient transformation and Carbon sequestration -... | ecosystem: Engineered > WWTP > Effluent > Algae...
GCCCATCTTCGGTGACCGTGTGGACATCGGCGCCAACGCCGTGATCATCGGCCCCATCACAATTGGCAATGATGTCGCCATTGGAGCGGCTTCCGTAGTACTAAAAGATGTGCCGGACAACCACATTGCCGTGGGCAATCCAGCGCGCTTCATACCACGGGCGCCTTCGGCCTAGCACGTTCATACGAAACTGGAAAAAGCGAATGGCCCGGAACTACCGGGCCATTCGCTTTTTATTTCACCAGTTCGGAAGTTGCTTTCCGCACTTCCTCGGCCTTTCATTCGCTAATCCGGATCATTGCACCACCAGCTTCTGCGTTTCGTTACGGTCCTCCCCGGTGATCCTTGCCACGTATACGCCCGGTGCCAGTTCGTCCGGCAGGAAAGTGGCGGTTGATCCGTTGGGGATCCGCTTGTCCATCACCACCTCACCGTTCATGTTCAGCAACGTGATGCGAGCGTTCACGGTGGGGGCGAAATGGATGGGCGCGCCATGCACGGCGGGGTTGGGGTGGATCGTGCCGGTATTGGCTGACATCGTGCTTACATCCACGCCAGTGGCAATGTCGCAGGCATCGGCCGGGAGCTCGTAGATGGCCACGGAACCGTAGGCAGGGACAACAACATGGTCGCTCAACACGGTGCCCTGTACATTGCTCCAGCAACCCGCTGGCAAGGCCATCGTTTGCGCGCTGGCGGCTTCGTTCACCAACACTTTGTTAGCGTCCGAAGGATCGACCGGGGCTACGCTCACACGCTTTATCTCCACGTTGTCCAAGAAGTACACCGGCTCGGTCCATTGGTTCTCGAACTGCACCTGTGCCTGGTCGGTAAGGTTGCTCTGGAAGTAGAGTTCCAGGTCGCGGCGCTCCGCGCTGAAGGGTACTTGCCACTGCCAAGTGGTGTATGGACCCGTGAATTGCGACTGGCCTTTCACACCGGAGATCAAATCGCCTTCCGCATTGCTCTGGATGCTGAACCGCACCCGGTACCACTGTTGTGCCTGGATCGCGAAGAGATCCGGGTTGTGCAGCGTGAAGCTGGGGTATTGGCTGTTGTCGGGCAGGTTGGCTTTCAAGGCGCCGTTGTCCAGCATGTTCGTCACGCGAGTTACTTGGGCATTGTTGGGCCAGCCGGTCCAGCCCGTTACGTTGCTGGCGAAATTGCCGTTGGCCACCAGATTACCGCCGAATTCCTGCACGGTGCTGTAGGGTGCAAGGCGCATGGGGCTGCGCTGGCTGCCCGCATCTTCGTTGCGCACCACCTTCCAGCGTTCCAAGGTGTACAGACGCGGCGCGCCTTCCACGAAGTTGATCACTTTAATGCTGAGCTCGTTGTAGGGGTTGAAGTAGCGGTTGTTGCTGAAGGTGCCGAAATCAACCGGCTGCGCGCCGTGGGTGTTGTACTGCAGCATGCACAACTGGTCCTTCGTGAGGCAGTACATGGTGTTGCCGGTGTACTGGTCGTTGAAATTCGCCAAGTAGAATGGTGGAACAGCCCCTGCGCCCGTTGCATTGGAATAGTCCGAGATCACCAGTTGCACGCCGTTGTTGAAGAGCATATTGTCCTTCACCTGTATGCCCGTGGCCACCATGGTGTGGTCCACGTGGATGCCGGCCTGCTTGCAGTTGTACACGGTGTTTCGGCGTGCAATGGTGTTCTTGATGGACGTGTTGCCGAAGTAGATGCCGATGCCCATGTGCTCGTTGTGCGGTGCATTGGTGGCGGCACCGTTATCATAGTTTCCGATGGGGTCGCTCACGATGTTGTCCTGAATGATGAGGCCGTCCGCATGGTCGATGGCGATGCCGCCGCCGTCGTTCATGGTGGCCAGCGGATGGTGGATCACGTTCTTCTCGATCAAGGCGTTGCTTTCCGCTATGATGCCGATGTAGCCGATGTTTTCCATGCTGTTGCCCCGTACGATCATGCCGCTGCCGGTTGTGCGGATGCCGAAATAGCCCCATGTGCTTTCACCTTGGCCGTCCAGCAATGCGATGTCGGTGAGCGTGTTGTCCGCGATGGTGGTGTTGTCGTCGAAGACCAGCGCGCCGGTGGCGTACGTGCCCTGAAAGGTGTTGTTGTTGAAGTTGCAACTGCCGCCCGCGCTGCGGATGCCGTGGAAAAGCTCCCGGAAATCACAGCCGGAAACGGTCACCTTGGTGGCGCCGTCGTTGAACACTCCGGCCAAGCGCTGATGGCGGAATGCGATGTCCGTAATGCTCATGTCGTGTTTCTGCCAGTAGCAGTTCACGCCGGCGCGATACACGGCGGCCTCCACGTTCTGGCTGTTCGGGTTACCTCCGTTTGGCGCCCACAGGTAAAGCTTTTGCTGTGCGGCATCAAAGAACCATTCACCGGGGCTGTCCAGCTCGGAAAGCTTTTTGGTGATGTAAAAGCCCCAGGGGTCGCTGCCCATGTTCAGCGTTGGGGTGGTGAAGTGAAGTGTTCCGTTGGAATAGCTGCTGATGGTGAGCGTGTCGAACGAGCTGCTGGAGCTGCGGACCACGGCCACTGCACCGGTCCAGTAATTGTTGGGCTGCGTGAGGTCGTTGCTCTGCATTTGCGTGCCGCCACCTTGGCTGTTGCGCATCCAGCCCGAGTTGGGGTAACGCGCCAAAGTCATACGCGTGCCGCCCAGATAGACCTGGTCCACCTGTCCGGCCACATCGGCTTGCCAAATGGAGCCTTGGTAGTTCGTCCAACCGGTCACCGCCACACTGCCCTTGATCACCGGCATGTCGCCGGTTCCATATGCACCCACGGAAACGGGCGATGCGGGGCTGCCGTTGCTGCCCAAGATCAGTTCGCCCCGGTACGTGCCGCCGCGCTTGAACAGGATGCGGTCGCCGGGCTGCAGGCTGAAGGATAGCTGGTTCGCACGGTCGATCGTCTGCCACGCGTTGTTCTGGTTAATGCCGCTATTGGCATCATTGCCGGTGGGCGATATGTAATAGTCCGTGGCGAAGGCAGCTTGGCCCAAAGAGAGGGAAAGCAAGGCCGAAAGGCCGATCGCGCGGAAGGGGAGAGGAGTGTTTCCGTTCATGGGAAGGTGATTGGTCGGCTTCGTTGAACCGGAAAACGCCATCAGGGTTCAAATTACTCGACCAATGGTGCCCACTTCAGGGATGAACGATCTTTTCCGGCTCATCATGCGTAGAACGGCTTTGGAGCGAAAAGCTGGTAAACAAACGGAAAGAACGGCTCCAAAACGTTAAATTTGCAAATTCTGACCATGGACGAAACCAACGGGACCCAAGCCTGGCTACCAAGCCCCGACACATTGAAAAAGCTGCATTTCGGCCGCAAGGTGTGGTCCAAATTGCTTCCCGGCAGCTCACGTTTCGGGTATACGTACGACCAAGCCACGGTATTGGGTCAAGCCGCCTCGGACCTTATCCGCGACCATTTGCGTTCGCCCAAGCCCACCATGGTGTCGCGCATCGGCATTGTGGAGCTCAACGCCGTAATGAACCACATCGGGGCCAAGCAGCACATCAAGCCTTCGCTGGGCAACCACGTCGGCTTTATCACCGGCCGTTTCCATTCCTACGCATGGGAGCCGGACACGCTTACCTCCATGCCCACGAACGCGGGCTTTTTCCCGGGAACCACCGAGGCATTGGGCCGCTTCAGCGACCGCATGATGGCGGACATCCCCGAGATCGACATCCTTGGTACCTGCCACCGCCAGGAATGGTTCGTGAAAGCGCAGTTGAAAAACGCCGTGAAAGTGCCCTTGCCGGACTTGGAACCGCACGTACACGCCGACCCATGGAGCACGGTGCTGGAAGGGAAGAAGGTCCTCATTGTCCATCCCTACGAAAAGACCATCCGCAGCCAGTACGAAAAACGCGCATTGCTGTTCAAGGACCGCAGGCTGTTGCCGGATTTCGACCTCAAGATCGTGAAGGCCGTACAGACCATCGCCAACAATCCATCGCCCTTTCCATCCTGGTTCCACGCGCTGGATTACATGAAAGAGCAGATCGACAAAACGGACTACGACATCGCCATACTGGGCTGCGGCGCTTATGGCCTGCCGTTGGCCGCGCACATCAAGCGCCAAGGGAAAAAGGCCGTTCATCTCGGCGGCTCAACGCAGTTCATGTTCGGCATCACCGGCAAGCGATGGGAAGGCCATCCGTTGATCAACGAGCATTGGGTGCGTCCTTCACCGGACGAAACGCCGGTAATGGCCAGTGCCGTGGAAGGCGGATGCTACTGGTGATCGCCCTGCTTGTCCCTTTCGTAATGCTGGAAACACATGCCCATGGCTGAAGGCAAAGCGCTGCATGTGCTCGTGGTAGGCCAAACGCCACCGCCCTTCGGTGGGCAGGCCGTCATGGTGCAGGCCCTGTTGGATTCAACGCCGGCGGAAGCCGTGTACCATCATGTGCGGCTCACGTATTCCGACGACATGGACAGCGTGGGAAAATTCGCGCTGAAGAAAGTTCTCGTGCTTTTCACCACCATCGTTGAGGTTTGGATCGCGCGCTTCAGGCTTGGCACGCCCATGCTGTACTATCCGCCAAGCGGGCCGAACATGGTGCCGGTTTTGCGCGACATCATCTTCCTCTGCGCGGTGCGGCCCTTCTTCCGGTGGACGGTTTTCCACTACCATGCCGGCGGCGTTTCGGGCTTCGCGAAAGAACTTCCGGCTTTGTTCCGTCCGTTCTTCCGTTTGGCCTACCGGAATGCCACCATGGCGATACGCACGGCGCCGCAAAATCCGGAGGACGGAAAATTGCTCGGCGCGAAAATGGACATCGTAGTGCCCAACGGGATCCCCGACATGCGCGGCACCGTAGTCGAAAAAACGGCTGCGCCCGGAGAACCGTTGACGATCCTGTTCACTGGCGTACTCATCCCCTCCAAGGGCGTACGCGTGTTGTTGGAGGCTTTCCGCCAAGTTGTCGTTGCGGGCGGCGATGTGCAACTACAGCTCATGGGCCGTTGGGGCGATCCCGTTTTTCAGGCGGAATGCGAAGGCTTTCTGCGCATGCACGGTTTGCAGGAAAAGGTTGAATTTCTTGGCGTGAAACGCGACGAGGAAAAACTGGAATACTTCGCCGCATGCGACATCTTCTGCTTCCCCAGCCACTTCGAGGCGGAGAGTTTCGGCTTGGTACTGATCGAGGCCATGCAGTTCGCCAAGCCGGTGGTTTCCACCAATTGGCGCGGCATTCCTTCCGTAGCGCAGGACGGGGTGAACGGATTCACCGTACCGGTGGAGGATCCCGCGGCCGTGGCCGACCGGCTCTTGCGCCTGATCAACGATCCGGAACTGCGCGTGCGCATGGGAAATGAAGGCCGTCGCATCTTTGCGGAGCGATTTACGTTGGAACGGTTCCAGCGGTCCATGGAAGATGCGTTTATTGCAGCTTCTTCGAAGCATTGAAAGAACACATGCGTTTGCTCATCACCGGCGGGTCCGGATTCATCGGCACCAACTTGGTGCAACTGGCGCTGGACAAGGGCGTGGAGCTGATCAACCTCGATTGGAACCCACCGTTGAAAGCCGCCCACAGGCCCCATTGGCGCCCGTGGAACCTCATGGATGTGGAGGCCACCGCGAAAGAGCTGGCAGCTTTCAAGCCAACCCACCTCGTACACCTCGCAGCCCGCACGGACACCGACATCCAGGACGACATGGATGCTTACCAGCAGAACCACAAAGGCACCGCGATCCTGCTGGAGGCCATACGTGAGTGCCCGTCCATCGAGCGGCTCGTCATCACCAGCACACAGTTTGTTTGCGAGGCCGGCCACCAGCCTACCGGCGACATGGATTTCAAGCCTTTCACATTGTACGGCGAAACCAAACGGCTCTGCGAAATGGAAACACGCATGGCCGGTCTGGGCTGCGTATGGAGCATTATCCGGCCCACCACCATTTGGGGCCCGTGGAGCTTGCGTTATCGCGATGTGCTGTTCAAGGTGATGCGCAAAGGGCTGTATTTCCACCCCGGGAAAAAGCAAGTGATCCGTTCCTACGGCTACGTGGGCAACGTGGTTTGGCAGATCTGGCGCATCCTGGAAAGTGATCGCACAGTAGTTGACGGCAAAGTGTTTTATGTGGGCGATCAACCCATGGACTTGCGCATTTGGGTGGAAGAAGTGTCCGAGCAATTGGTGCATAAGGCCGTTCGTTACATCCCCGGCCCGGCAGTGCGGGCAATGGCTTTAGCGGGCGATGTGATCAAGCCCTTGGGCTTGCCATTTCCCATCACCAGCGGGCGTTACCGCAGCATGACCAGCGACTACATTACGCCCATGGACGCCACCATCGCGGCGCTGGGCGAAGCACCGTTCAGCCTGGAAGAAGGCGTAAAAGCCACTGTGGCTTGGTACGACAACGAAAGTGCAGGCGTGCCACATCCGGAACGGATCGACGTGCGCACCGCTAAGCCGCTTTCCGCCGAATGAACGAAGGTTTGCCGCGCGCCCGCACCTTGGGCGTTCCGTTATCCGTGGGCAGCTTCAAGGAGCATGTGGAGCTCATGGGCGCATGGGGCCGTGCGCACCGGAGCGCCTACGTGTGCTGCGTGAACGTACACATGTGCATGGAAGCGCATAACCACGCAGACCTCGCGCAAGTGCTGGAAAACGCGGACCTCGCCACCGCGGACGGCATGCCCATGTTGCGCACCATGAACGGTTTCCATAACCTGCAACAGGAGCGCGTAGCAGGAAACGACTTGATGCCTGCCCTCATGGCGGAAGCCGAACGCGAAGGCCTTTCAATCTACTTGTACGGTGGAAAACAGGACGTGCTCGACATCATCGTATCGCGCGCTAGATCGCAGTATCCGAAGTTGCGCATGGCCGGCACATGGTCGCCGCCCTTCCGTCCGTTAACGCCGGAAGAAATGGATGCCGATGCCGCGCGCATCGCCGAAAGCGGCGCGCACATCGTACTGGTAAGCCTTGGCTGCCCCCGCCAAGAGCGCTGGATGGCCGCCCAAAAAGGAAAAGTACCCGCCGTGATGGTGGGCGTAGGCGGCGCCTTTTTGCTCTACGCCGGCATGGACACCCGCGCGCCCAAATGGATGCGCGACGCTTCCCTGGAATGGCTCTACCGCTTCGCGCTGGAACCCGGCAGGCTGTGGAAGCGCTACTTGATCACGAACACATCCTTCATGTGGCTATACGCCAAAGCGAAGGTGGGACGGATGTTCGGTGGAACCTGAAGCCCCCTGAAGCCCGCGCTCGGATGTTCCGAGTGCGTCTGAATCCCGCGCTCGGATGTTCCGAGTGCGTCTGAAGCCCGCGCTCGGGTGTCCCGAGTGCGTTTGCCTTCCACCATTCCCTAACCACCCTAACTTGCGGTCGCCTCTATGGACCGCGTTTTTTTCCACCTCGAACAACCGTGCCCCGAAGCGCGGTACGCCATGCGGCATTTGTTCGGCACCATAGCCGGGCTGGAGGCAGAAGAGGTCGCACAGCTGGAAGAGTTCAGGAACATTGAAAGTCCGAAGATCTTCTACGGGAACGAAAAGATCGCAGGTGCCTTCCACCTGAAGCCGTGGGGCAACGCGGAACGATTCACAGCACTTCCCTTCGATCCCGAAGTGGCTGAATGGCAAGGCATCCCCGCGCTCTTTCCTGTTTCCGGCGGCGATTTGCCTTTTGATCCCTTGGCCGCTTCGTTTTTCCACTTGGCCCGCACGGAAGAAGACCAACTGCCAACGGACGCACATGGCAGGCCGGAAACCGCCGCCATGCACGCCGCGCGCCACAACTACCTGCACCGCCCCGTGGTGGATGAATGGCTGCTCGCCATCCACGCCGTGTGGCGGGCCAAGGACGCACACCTTCCGCCGTTGAACCGGACATACTCGCAAACCGCCACAATGGATGCCGACAACGGTGCCATGTACCTCGGCAGACCTTTGTGGCGCACGGTAGGCGGCATGGCCCGCGACCTTGTACACGCGCGGCCTGCGCGCATAGCGGACCGATTGGCGACGCTCACGGGTACACGTGCCGATCCGTATGCCGTACATGAAGCGTTCCTGCAATTGGCCAAGACCAACGGAGCGCGCGCCATCGTCAACTTCATCGCTGCGCAGCGCGGCGAACACGACCACGCGGTGGAGATCGGTCGCGCCACCATGCACAAGGTGTTGACCAGCGTTATGCGTGAAGCGGAAATTGGACTTCACCCCGGCTACGGCAGCTCCATAAAAACCGGTAGCATTCCTGCGGAAAAAGCCGCGTTGGAAAAAGCTGCTGGCTCATCGGTGCATATTTCGCGACAGCATTACTTGCGTTTTCGTACTCCGCAAACCCAGCGCGAGTTGCTGGCTTGCGGCATCAATGAGGAGCACAGCATGGGCTTGGCGGACCGCATCGGTTTCCGGGCGGGAACGTGTACGCCGTATCCGTTTTTCGATCGCGGAACGAAGCAGGAAACAGCGTTGATGGTCCATTCGTTCGCGGTGATGGACAGCGCAATGGCGTACAAAATGAAACTGTCTCCTGTAGAGGCGATAACGGAAGCGAAACGCATGGTGGACGCGGTCCGCAACGTGAATGGAAATTTTATTTCGGTGTGGCACGAACGTTTCCTCAGCGGCTACGGCGACGAGCGCGGATGGCAAATTGTGGCACCGGAGGTCATTGCGTATGCACGGTCATGATCAAGCACCTTACCCACGCCCAGATCGACAAAGCCGCGTGGGACGCGCGTTGCCGGGCATCCGCCAACGCGCACTGGTACGGGCTAAGCGCAACGTTGGACGCCGCCGCGCCGGGCTGGAACGCGCTGGTGGACGAAGAAACTGGCGAGCAGATGCCGTTGCCATGGCGCAGCAAATTGGGCGTGAAATATGGCTATCAGCCGTTCATGGTGCAGCATTGCGGGCCGTGGTCGCCGGGCGTATGCGATGTGTCACGGTTCCTTGCCGCCATTCCGAAAATCTACCGTTACGCGGACATTTACGTGGTATACGACCGTGCGGCGGCCGTATCGCACGTAAAGTTCGAAGAGCGCCGCAACCATGTCCTCGATCTGCGTCCCGGGCTGGAGGCCGTTCGGGCGGGCTATTCCACCAACCACCGGCGCAGCTTGCGCAAGGCGGAAAAGAGCGATGTGGAAGGACCAACACCTGCTTCTGCGAAAGAGGTCGGCACATTCCTGGAGCACTCCGCGCAGTTCCGGGAATGGGGCATCACCCCGGAACAGGTGGCAACGATGCAGCGCATTTTTCATTCTTCCGAAAATAACGGAAGCGGTTTTGGCCGTGTGGTAAAGCATGCCGGTAAGCCGGTCGCGATGGCCTGGTTTGCCACGTTCCAAGGCACCTTGGTCTTCCTGAAAGGCATGGCCAGCGCGGAAGGGCGCGAGGTAAGCGCCTTGCACAAGTTGATCGATGGCACCATCGGGGAACACTGCGGAACACACGCACAAATGGACCTCGCAGGCGGCAACGAAACCGACCTTGCGCGATTTTATTCCGGCTTTGGTGGCCTAACGGTGGTTTATTTGCGAGCTTTGATGAACCGGCTGCCGCCGATCGTACGCAAACTGAAGCAATAAGCATGGTGACAGAGATCAGCAAGCAGAATTCCGTGGCGAACCGCTTTTTGGCGGAAATGCGCGACACCGCGGTGCAAAAAGACCCGATGCGTTTCCGGCGCAATTTGGAGCGGATGGGGGAGGTGCTCGCCTACGAAATGAGCAAAACCTTTGATTACGCGGAAGAGGAAGTGGTGTCCCCGCTTGGCGAAGCGCAGATGATGCTGCCCACGGACATCCCGGTGCTGGCCACTATTCTGCGTGCGGGCGTTCCGCTGCACCAAGGCATGCTGAACTATTTCGACCGTGCGGAAAACGCGTTTGTGAGCGCGTACCGCAAGCACCGCAAGGGCGAGGACGGCTTCGACGTGGAGGTGGAGTACCTCAGCAGCCCGAGCATCGAAGGCCGGGTGCTGGTGTTGATCGATCCGATGCTGGCCAGCGGGCGCAGCATGGTGCTGGTGTACAAAGCGATGTTGCGCATGGGCCGGCCCAAGGCGGTGCATGTGGTCTCGGTGATCGCCAGCAACGAAGGCGTGGAGTACGCGCAAAAGCACCTGCCCGCAAGCACGCGCTACTGGTTGGGCGCCATCGACGAGGAAATGACCGCCGAGGCTTATATCGTGCCCGGCTTGGGCGATGCTGGCGACTTGGCGTACGGCCCAAAGAGCTGAGCACATGGACGCGCTGCACGCTGTATCTGTAATGACCGCCGGCGTGCTGAAGTTTTTCTTTTCCGCCATCTTGTCCTATCGGCTGGGCAATTCCTATTTGGAAACGGTGCTGCTCACAGGCACCGGTGGCTGCATCGGGACTTTGGTCTTTTACTTGGGCGGAACCCGCGTGCTGGAGTGGTTCCGGCTGCGCCATGTGCGCAAACGCGCGATCGCAATCGCGCGCGGCAAACAACCGAAACGCGTCTTCACCCGCACCAACCGAATGATCGTACGCATTAAACAAGGTTACGGGGTCAAGGGTCTTACCTTGATCTCGCCGCCCATCCTTTCCATTCCGATCACGTCTTTGCTGGCCGCGAAATATTTCCGGCACGACCGGCGCACCCTGCCGCTGCTGCTTTCCTCGGTGGTGGTGTGGTCCTTCGTTCTCAGTTTTGCATGGAAGTTCACCCGGTGAAATACAAGCACCTCTTCTTCGACCTGGACCACACGTTGTGGGATTTCGAGACCAACTCCCGCGCCGTACTGGCGGAGCTGCACGCGGAATTTGCCTTGATGGATCATGGTGTCTCTTGTGAAGTCTTCATTCCCGCATACGAAGTGGTGAACAACAGCTTTTGGGTAGCGCATGAATCCGGCACCATGGACCGGGAGACCTTGCGGGCGCTGCGTTTCCGGCAAGCGTTGGCCAGCTTGGGCATTCACGATAACACGATGGCCGCGCGGATGGAGCACCTCTACATGGAACGCTGCCCCGTACGTCCGGGTTTGATGGATGGTGCGTTGGACCTGCTGAACGAGCTGCACGAAAAATACACGCTGCACATCATCACCAACGGCTTCACGGAAACGCAAGGGCTGAAATTGAACGCAAGCGGCATCCGGCACTACTTCGCCGTGGTGCTCACCAGTGAGCAGGCCGGAGTTTCCAAGCCATCCCCGAAGATCTTTCGGCATGCGTTGCGATCCGCTGGCGCAAAAGTGGGCGAGAGCCTCATGATCGGCGACAGTGCACGTGCGGACATGGCGGGCGCACGTGCATCGGGCATGGACCACGTGCACTTGGCGCCCGCGGGCCTGCACGATCGCGAAGCCACCTACGCCATCACGAAATTGGATGGCCTGCGCACCGTGCTACTTCAGCGGTAGGTCCGGGCGGAAGGCGTAATCCACGGTCGCTTGTTTTCCGTTGACCTCGCTGACCTTGAGGAAGCGCAGCGTGTCGCTGCCCACGTAAGTTCCCGCGTAGGTAATGGCACCTTTTGCGGCCATGGTGGAGAAGAAGATGCTGTCCCTGTCCAGCCTTACCGGCACGTTGTGCACGTTGTTCGTTCCGCTTTGCGCATTCGGTGTCAGCAGTTCTTGGAGCGCCGGCGGATCTCCCGGCTTTTGCACACCCGCCACCAAGGCCACGTTGCCGCGATCAAAAAAGCGCATGTAATAATGCAGGTCCTTGGATGCGGCATGGTCGTAAACGCCGTCGAAGCGAAGCCGGCTGCCTTGCAATGAACGCAACTCGGGGGCGGCAGCGTTGCCGTTCCCCTCACTCGTATCGCTGGCGGTGTCATAGGTTTCCCCGGCAACGGCCGGATCATTATCCAGCGTTGCGGCAGGGCCGGGTTGCGGGGAGCCACATGCGGAAAACAACATCACCGCGGCCAAGAAGTAGATCAGTTTCCGGTTCATGGTTTCAAGCGGGCTATTTCCGTAAGTGCACCTTTTACCTTTTGTCCGATCTGCACGGTGACCTCCGTTCCGAGCGGCAGGAAAAGGTCCACGCGGGAGCCGAATTTGATGAAGCCGTATTCGGCGCCCTGCACGGCGGCATCGCCGGGCTTGGGGTAGGTAACGATGCGCCGCGCGAGCGCTCCGGCGATCTGGCGCATAAGGACTTCGCCGCGTTCGGGATGCTTCACCACCAGCGTGCAGCGCTCGTTTTCAGTGCTGCTTTTGGGGTGCCACGCCACCAGGTACTTGCCCTTGTGGTATTGCCTGTACGTGGTGGTACCGCTAATGGGGCTGAAGTTGATGTGGACGTTCAGCGGGCTCATGAAAATGGAGACTTGTATGCGGCGGTCCTTGAAATATTCCGGCTCCATCACTTCTTCAACCACCACCACTTTGCCGTCGCACGGGGAAAGTACGAAGGCATCCATCGGCTCAGACCCGCGCACCGGCACGCGGAAAAACCACAGTACCAAGCCCAGTACTGCCAGCATCAGGATGGCCAAGGCCCAGAGTGCAAAGGGCGGCAGCCAGCGCCAAGCGGCGAACAGTGCCAACGCACCGACCGCGATCACCAATAAAATGGTGCGTGTTCCTTCCCGGTGTAAGCGCATGGCGGCCAAATATAACGGCAAGGGCGAAGGGGCGCTTTTTGCGTACCGTTCAACTCACCACGTGCAAGAACACGAGCATCGAGGGCAGGGCGAGGATAAAGCCGTCGAAACGGTCCAAAACCCCGCCATGGCCGGGCAGCAGGTTGCCTGCATCCTTCACGCCGGCGGCGCGTTTCAAGGCACTTTCCAGCAGGTCGCCCAGCGTAGCGGAAATGCCCACTACCACGGCGCAGCCCGCCCACAATGGCCAGGAAAGCTCGGGCCAGGCCCAGGCCAGCACGAATGCGGCGCCCACGGCCACCAGCAATCCGCCGATGAACCCTTCCACTGTTTTACCCGGGCTCACGGAAGGCAGCAATTTGTGGCGTCCGAAGGCCTTCCCCAGCAGATAAGCGCCGGAATCGTTGGTCCACAGCAGCACCATGAAACCCACGAAGAGATGATAGGACCAACCTTGCAGCATGTAGGTGACCATGCCGAAAGGGATCGCGATGTAGACGATGGTGGTGAGGATGGCGCCCATTTCCCGTGCGGGATGCGTAGCCCCCCGCACCAAAAGGTCCAAAATGGCGAGCAGCAGCACGGCCAAAAGCACGCAGCCCGCTCCCAGCACGGTAAAAGCGGAGAGGAAACCGGAAAGTGCCAAAGCAAGGTAACACGCTGCGGCCACGGCCATGTGCAGCTCGGCAGACCGGCGGTCCGTGTGCTCAGGGTCTTGCGAAAGCCCGTGCAACTCCCGCGCAGCCTGTAGGCAAACCGGTAAAAAAAGCAATGTGGTGGTGACCGGCCCTGCCCACGCCGCGGCCAGGGTAAGCAGAACGTAGCCCGCGCCAGTGATGCTGCGTTTGGCCAGTTCGTTCATGGGCCTGTCGTCGCCTAAGCGATAGAGGTGTTGTCCGTGTCCCCTTTATTTCCAGCCGCATCCTTTTCAGGCGACGCGGCACCGGACGGGTTGACCGTGTTTTCCGTTAAGGCCTCACTGGCTTTTTCAAGCAAAGCGTGGCCGGAGCCGTTCACGGGTTTCAGCAAGGTAACTTGCTCTTGGCGGGCAAAAGGGCGGTCCCCGAAAATTTTCTCCAGGTCTTCCTTGAAGATCACTTCCTTTTCCAGCAGTTGCGTGGCCAGGGCGGTGAGCTTGTCCTTGTTCTCCGTCAAGATCTTTTTAGCCCGCTCATACTGCCCTTCAACAAGGATGCGCACTTCCTGATCGATCATCTGTGCGGTCTGGTCGCTGTAGGGCTTGCTGAAGCCGTATTCATTCTGCCCGCTGCTGTCGTAAAAGCTCACGTTGCCCAGTTTTTCGTTCAGGCCGTAAACGGAAACCATGGCGTAGGCCTGCTTGGTCACTTTTTCCAGGTCGCTTAGCGCGCCGGTGCTCACCTTGCCGTACATGACGAATTCGGCAGCCCTTCCGCCCATGGCGGCGCACAGCTCGTCGAGCATCTGTTCCGTGGTGGTGAGGTGTCGCTCGTCGGGCAGGTACCAAGCGGCGCCCAGCGAACGGCCGCGCGGCACGATGGTCACTTTCACCAGCGGGGAAGCATGTTCCACCAGCCAGCTTACGGTGGCGTGCCCGGCCTCGTGGTAGGCGATCGCGCGCTTTTCCTCCGTGGTGATGATCTTGTTCTTCTTCTCCAAGCCACCGATCACGCGGTCCACGGCATCCAGGAAGTCCTGCTTTTCCACGGACGTTTTTTTGCGGCGTGCGGCGATCAACGCGGCCTCGTTGCAGATGTTGGCGATGTCCGCACCGCTGAACCCCGGTGTTTGGCGGGCGAGGAATTCCACGTCCACCGCGATGTCCATTTTCAACGGCTTGAGGTGGACCTTGAAGATGGCCATGCGCTCGTTGAGGTCGGGCATGTCCACGAAGATCTGGCGGTCGAAGCGGCCCGGTCGCATCAAGGCGCGGTCCAGCACGTCGGCGCGGTTGGTGGCACCGATGAGGATCACCCCGGTGTTGGTGCCAAAGCCGTCCATTTCCGTGAGGAGCTG